>SAMEA3663010__coassemble_42_pt1 | contig 85661 bp, 74 predicted proteins | sample SAMEA3663010__metabat2_low_PE_015 | metagenome-assembled genome bin SAMEA3663010 (sample SAMEA3663010) | pig gut metagenome | biome: pig gut; feature: pig-associated habitat; material: faeces | place: France | collected 2012 | reverse complement strand
ATGAGATAGACAACATACAATAGTACCGATTGCACTTGCCAGTTGAATTCGCGTTGCCTTAATATATGTTAAATATGTTAAAAATGCGATTTTTGAAAATAATTTTGAGCAGTTTTCGCACTTTTCTATCGTTTAATACCTAACTAGAAGACAAACAATGACACTACAAGAAGCAATTGAAGCCCGGCATAGTGTAAGGGCATACAAAAATGAGCCTTTGGCAGAGGATGCAGTAAAGGCATTGGAAAAGCAGATTGCTATTCTGAATCGTGAAGGTAAGCTGCACATGCAGTTAATCCTTAACGAACCAAAGGCATTCCAAGGGACTATGGCCAAATATGGAAAGTTCCGTAATGCCAACAACTATATTGTCATGGCTGGAAAGAAAGCCGAAGATCTTGATGAACGCATAGGCTACTATGGTGAGCATCTGGTGTTATTGGCTCAGACACTTGGGCTAAACACCTGTTGGGTAGGTCTCTCCTACTCGAAGGTGGCAGGAACGTATGAGCTTGACGAAGACGAGAAAATTGCTTGTTATATTGCCATCGGTTATGGTGAGACACAAGGTGTCAGCCATAAAATCAAGACCGTCGAGCAAGTCAGCAATGCCAGTGACATCACTCCGTCATGGTTCAAGAAAGGTGTAGAAGCAGCATTGCTTGCTCCTACAGCCGTGAACCAGCAGAAATTTTCGTTTGAACACGTTGGAGTGAAAAACAATCGACATCAAATAAGAGCAAAGAAAGGTTTTTCCATGATTGGTTATACCAAGATGGATTTAGGGATTGCCAAATACCACTTTGAGATTGGTGCTGGAGAAGTCAACTTTGATTGGGTATGAATATAGAAGAGGTCAGAGAGTACACGTTGTCACTTCCAGGAGTGACCGAAGACCAGGCGTTTGGTGAAGACATCCTTAATTTCCGCTTGGAAGGAAAGATATTCGTCTGCCTATGGTTAGGCGGTGGCAGGTATGATATGAAGGACGGAGTTTCAAGAATTGCCTTGAAACTGTCACCAGACAGAAATATCGAACTTAGAGAACAATTCTCTACTGTGACACCTGCCTATCATTGGAACAAGACTCACTGGAGCGACGTTTATTACGAAGAAATGGACGAAGCAATAGTAAAGGGGTTGATTAAAGAGTCATATCAGCTCATAATCTCCAAACTCCCAAAGGTTATTCGGTCGAAGTATATATATTTAGAAGTAGCAAAATGATATTAAAGAAAAGAAAAATCAAATATGCAGCCATCTTCTTTCTCTGCTGGTTTGCCCTCCTGGTCTTCCTTGTAGATGGAGTTTTGAAATTCCAGACACTGGTTGATTTCTTTGGGTCATACATTTTGGTGGAGATAGCCTTATTACTATTGGTCATTCTACCCACATGGACAGTTTACAAATTCACAGAAGAACGATAAATCAGTTTTAACAGATGATAAAAGATTTACTTTTGGTAGGAATAGGTAGCGGTATAGGAGGAATCTGCCGCTATCTTATATCAGTTCTCATGGGTTATGCACATAATGGTTTCCCATGGGGGACATTCGTTGCAAACATTTCTGGTTGTCTGTTGATAGGTATTCTGTGGGGAGTGACCAGCCGCTACCACAACATATCACAAGCATTTACCCTGCTGCTCATGGTAGGTTTTTGTGGTGGTTTTACCACATTCTCCACTTTCTCAAAAGAAGGACTGGCTATGCTGCAGAGCAATAATTACATACTTTTCTTCTTATATGCATTAGGAAGCATGGGCTTGGGACTTCTGGCAGTAGGATTAGGATATGTCGTATCAAAATAATTTAAGTTATGAGGTGGACAGTACTTGTAGATAATCGCACGAATGACCCAGTTCTGGAAACTGAACATGGGCTGTCAATACTCTTGGAAACAGAGTGTCACCGTATCTTACTTGATACGGGAGCCAGTGATATGTTTATCAGAAATGCAGAGCGATTAGGAAGAAACCTCTGTGAAGTTGACTATGTGTTTATCTCCCACGGACATAGTGACCATGCAGGAGGTCTGAAGCATCTCATTGCTATCAATAACAAAGCCAAGGTTATTGTCTCACCTGATGCCATAAACGGTAAATATTTCTCAAAACGAGGATGTCAGCATAGCATAACAACTGCTTGGCCCTACATACCTGAAGAACGGCTGCTTATGATAAGCGAAACCTGTGAGATAGCCGAAGAATTTCATATCATAGCCCACATACCACAAGTTCATCCCATACCAAAAGGCAATCAAAACTTGTTTGTAGAAACAGGTGACGGGAGACTTGTTCCTGACAATTTCCGTCATGAAATAGCTTTTTATGTGGACGGACTCCTGTTTACTGGCTGTGCCCATAATGGGCTGGTTAATATTCTGGAAGTTTGTCCCAAGCCTGTTCATACCGTTGTTGGTGGTTTCCACTTGCTCGACGGATATGAAACAAAGGAGGAAATAAATGCTTTGACACATAGCCTGAAAACGAATTGTCCTTATACTCAATTCTATACAAGCCATTGTACAGGTGACCAAGTATTTGGGATGATGAAAGACGTGATGGGTGAACAATTACAGTCTTTCAGATGTGGTACTATAATAGCATTGTGATTAACAAATCAAAATAACATAAACTCAACTTTCGAAAGTCATAAAAACCACAGATTGCACAGATTACACGGATTTTTTTTAACAACGAATTTCCCTAATTTTACGAATTTTTCTTTTCAATGCCGCAAGCGGCAACGAAGGAAAACGAATGGAAGGCGTTCCACATTCGGAGAAATCAGAAGGATTTCATTCGGCGGGCTTGCCCATAAAAACAATTCGGAAAATTGGCTACGCCGAGCTAAAGGTTCGTTGTTGAAAAAAAGAACTCCCGAAACTTAAAACATAAATAATAAAAACAACAAAATGATGAAGAAATTAGCAATTCCAACACGTGATGGCATGGTTGACGACCACTTCGGACACTGCGCCTATTACACCGTAGTAACACTCGACAAACAAAACCAGGTTGTAAAGCAAGAGCGTCTGGATTCTCCTGAAGGATGCGGATGCAAGTCGAATATCGCCTCTGTCATGCAGGAGATGGGGATTACCCTGATGCTTGCAGGCAACATGGGCATGGGTGCCTACAACAAGCTGTCAGCTCACGGCATCACCGTCATTAGAGGCTGTCACGGAAAGGTGGATGACGTACTCAAGGCATATCAAAACGGAGAACTACAGGATTCTTTGGAATCATGCGACCATCATGATTGTACTCACCATGAAGAGAAGCCTGTGTATGTAATTTCATCGTTCAAGAAGTAAAGAGATGAGAAAAGCAAGCAGAGAGATGGATGCCGCCTTCGCATTGGAGGTTTTCGATAAGGCTCCATACGTGACTGTCAGCATGACTAAGCCAGATGGGAGTCCATACGGATTACCCCTGTCGTTGGCTCGGACTGATGAGAGGACGTTCTATTTCCATTGTGCCTTGGAGGGTGACAAGCTGGACTGCATAGCACATAATCCGACGGTGTTTCTGTCGGCTGTTACCAAATGTGCGCCTACGGTTGGCCCGAAAGACGGCAGTTTTACGCTACAGTACAAATCGGCAACAGCCGTTGGTAAAGCTGAGATTGTGACAGACCGAGAAGAGAAGATTGCAGGTCTGAGAGCTATCTGCCAGCGTTTTCTCCCTCACCACATGGATGCTTTCGATGATGCTATTGCCAGAAGTCTCGAACGGACAGCAGTGGTTAGGATTACTCTGACTGAATCTCCCGTTGGCAAGCACAAGCAGTATGACAAAGAGGGCGAGGAAATGAAATACGGAAGAATGGAATGAGCAGGATGCCATTTGCAAACGTACCAATAAAGCCAGAGATGATCTGATATGACTTGTTGATGAATCGCAGGGCTTCTCCCATCCTCATGCACCATTCTTCTCGACATAAAATTAGTTAGGAATTAGGAGTTAGGAGTTGCCATGCGGCTTGCTCCTGAAGAAAAATGAACTGGATAGCCAACTCCTAACTCCTAATTCCTAACTCCTAACTTAATAATACTGTAAAGACAGAACTTTTTCACCAATTCTATTTTTTTTCTTGAATATTATCGCTAACTTTGTAACGCAATATTTTATTCATAACCGTTTTTATCCTATTCCGAAACTCAACAGCATGAAAGATTTCTTAGAACTTGTGAAGAACAGATACAGTTGCAGGGCTTATCAACCACGCAATATAGAAAAGGAAAAATTAGACTATCTCATGGAATGTGTGCGCATGGCACCTTCGGCAGTGAATAAACAACCATGGCGATTCCACATCGTCTGCAATGATGAGGATAAATCAAAATTGCAACAGTGCTACAACCGTGAATGGTTCACCACGGCTCCCCTTTACATCATCGCATCCGTGCTTCATGACGAAGAATGGGTGAGAGCGGACGGGAAACATCATGGAGACATTGACATTGCCATTGCTGTGGAACACCTATGTCTGGCAGCCACAGAGCAAGAATTGGGTACATGCTGGGTATGCAACTTCGATGCCTCCCTATGCAAAGAATTGTTTGCCATGCCTGAGAATGAAGAACCATGCGTCATCATCCCCATTGGTTATCCTGCCGATGAAAGGAAGGAGAAGAAACGTAAGGAGATGGATGATATCTTCTGTTAAGAGAAACAAAAATTCAAACTTTATTACTAATATTTACTATCCTATTCAAAACTACACATCAATGAAAAAAATCCTCAATGCCCTACTCTTGTGGGTTATCGCCCTGTCAACATGGGCGCAAGGCGTCTCAGCCCTCGAACAAGTCAAGGCTGACCCGAGAAAAGCCTATGGACAGGACTATCCTTACTCCATGAAGCCTGTTGCACTGACGAAGTCGCCCAAAGGCTACAAAGCGTTCTACATCAGCCACTATGGTCGTCATGGCTCACGCTACTATTGGAATGACATGCTCTATCGCAATCTGGACTCTCTCCTCAGAAAGGCACACGAAAAGAATCAACTTACCCCCGTTGGAGAAGCCTTCCGCACAAAGTTTATGGCTGCCAAGACGGAACTCGCCACCAGTGTGAGCGAATTGAGCGATTTAGGATGGGAACAACACCAGTACATTGCTCGGACGATGTATAACAACTTCGAAGACATGTTCAAGCAGGGCGGTGACATCTATGCCATTTCATCGCTCACTGGTCGTTGTGTGCTCAGCATGGCTTCCTTCTGCCAAGAACTCGCACAATGCAACCCCAAGTTGGAAATCCGCGAGGAATCCGCACGCAAGGTTCTTGACGGTGTGAAGCCCGATGACCGACAGAATCCTAACTACAAGAGATTCCCAAGATCAAGACCTCGATTCGAGGCGAACCGTCAGAAGTTTCAAAACAATGACAACCTGAGAGAGAAAATTATCACACGTGTATTCACCAGCACCGAAGGACTGCCAGGCAACCCTAACAGCATTGCTGGCGATTTCATCAATCTCTACACCTCACTGCCCAGCATCGGACATGATGGCATGATGGAAGGCATCATCACAGACGAAGAGATTGCCGCCCGTTGGGAGAACGAGAACCTTGGTTCCTATACATGGGTGTTCGAGCCTCGCTATGACATGATTCCCATTTTACGTGACATCATCAAAAAGGCTGACAATGTGCTGAATGGAAAAACCAAACGCTTGGCAGACCTCCGATTCGGGCACGACACCTGCTTAGGTCCTCTCACTGTACTCATGGGCATCAACGGTGCAGACATTGACCCCGAAGATCCTTATGAGGTGAAGAACTGCTACCAGAACTGGACAATGGGTAAGGCATCAAATTTACAAATTGTTTTCTATCACAGCAAGAAAGCAGGACAACCCATCCTCATCAAGTGCATCCTCAATGGTGAAGAGGCATCCCTTCCTTTGCCCAATGACCTCTATCCCTACTACCGTTGGGAGGATTTCAAGAAGTTCTACACAGACAGATGCGACAGCATCGAGCAATAATCGTCAATCACACATAAAAACGGCATTCGACATAAAATTAGTTAGGAATTAGGAGTTAGGAGTTGCCATGCGGCTTGCTCCTGAAAATTAGTTAGGAGTTAGGAATTAGGAGTTAGGAGTTGCCATGCGGCTTGCTCCTGAAGAAAAATGAACTGGATAGCCAACTCCTAACTCCTAACTCCTAACTTAATAATACTGTATAGACAGCGGCTGTCACTTACTTCTTCACAGCCTCAGCCACAATCTCTGCTATACGACGGACTCCAGCCTGATTGGGGTGGATGCCATCATCTTGCACTTTGTCAGCATCGTTGGCAAAAAGGGTGTGGAGGTCAATCATCTGCAAACCATATTGCTGTGCCACTTCCTGCTGGATAGGGATAATCTCGTTAGCAATGATTGCATCATTGATGTTCCAAGATGATTTGAAAGCAGGAATGGGTGTACAGAGATATATCTGAGGCTTGACAGGCTGGGCATTTTTCGTCTTCTTACCTTTCTTCGCAGTCTGTGCCAATGCAGGGCAGAGAGTCGTGACCATCTGCTGAAGGTCCTGCTTGAACTCCGAGGCATACTTCCAGTTCTGAGGCTTTGAGTCATTGGTTCCCAACTTGATGATAACAATGTCGGGATCGAATGCCAAAGCATCCTTCCAAGCCGTCTCCTTCATGTAAGGTTCATCACCATGATTCAGCAAGGTGCGTCCACTCACACCAAAATTCTTCACCCAGTAATCCTTTCCAAGCCGTTGTTGCAAAAGGGCTGGATAACCATTGACAGGTGCCAAATCAATGCCGTGTCCATCGGTGATACTGTTTCCGATGCATGCCACACGCACAGCATCAGGGTTAGGACTAGGATGTGCATTAAGCCAAGCCTCCAGTTCTGACACCAACTGGTTGTGATACTTGAACCAGGGACCGAACCCCCATCCGTGACCACCTGTAGGATAGATGTGCATGGCACACTCATTACCGGCATTACGCATTGCACGATAATACTCCACCCCGTTTGTCACAGGAGGTACGAGGTTGTCATCACTCGACATGAAAATGATGGCAGGAGGCGTCAAATGGCGCTTCACGGCATTCTGAGTCGAATACTTACGCACCATTTCAGGATTCTTCTGATCTTCGCCAAGGAAATTGCGACAGGAATAAACGTGAGATACTCGTTCATCCATCGAAATGACAGGATAGAAGAGAATCGTGAAATCGGGGCGAACCTCATAGGGAGAAAGGGTGGAGATGACGGATGCAAGGTGTCCACCTGCCGAAAATCCCATAATGCCCACATCACGAGGCTGAATGCCCCATACGGCTGCAGAATCTCGAACAATACGGAAACCCTTCTCTACATCGCCAATTGGAATAGTACGATCACCATTCGGCAAACGGTAGTTCACCACAAAATATGCGATACCACGTTCATTGAGCCACCCCGACCATTGGGTACCCTCGTGGGTGTTGGACAACACCGAATAACCACCACCCGGTATGCCGACAATGGCTTTCCCTGAAGGTTTTTCAGGCAGAAAGGCAACCATCTGTGCCTTTCCGTCTTCCGTAAGATCAATCGTAAACTGCCTTGCCGTTTGTGCCTGCAATGCCAAAACACCTGTCAGCAAAAAGGCCAACATAAAAAACAAAGTCTTTTTCATTTAGATAATAAATTGATATTGATAATAATAGGTAATATTCTTCCAAGAATCACTGCTCTGCTGCAGATTGCAAAATCTCTGAAAGCGTTGGATGAATATGGACAATAGCCGCCAACTGTTCCACAGTGGTGTTACGACACATCAGTGCGCTCACCTCTTGGATAAGGTCAGCAGAATGAGCACCATAGGCATGACAGCCCAGAATGCCCCCCTGCGGTGAAACCATCAGTTTGAGCAATCCTTCCGACTCATTCATCGCAAGCGCCTTGCCATTGGCACGCCAGAAAGACTTCTTGCACACATACTCAATGCCTCGTTCCTTGCAACAGTCTTCAGACAAACCCACACATGCCGCTTCGGGTTGGGTGAAGATGGCAGCAGGCATGATGTCAAGACGAATCTCATCAGTCTTTCCCAATATCTGGTTGACCGCATGGATACCTTGCATCTCAGCGGCATGAGCCAGCATCTGGCGACCATTCACATCGCCAATAGCATAAATATGTGGGACAGTAGTTTGTAGATGCTCATTGACCACAACACCCATGCGCTCAGAATACTCAAAGCCTGCACGGCTGAAATGGTCAAACACCCGAGGCGCACGACCTACCGCCATCAGCACCTCATCAGCCTCCACCGTAACGGCATTGCCCTTCTTGTCCGTAAACACCACCCCGTCATTGGTAATGGCTGTAACAGCACTCTGCATATGGAAGGTCACGCCTCGTTTCTCCAACGACTTGCGCAACCGTTTGGCGATGTCAGCGTCAAGTACAGGCAGACATTCTTTGAGGAATTCCACCACCGTCACCTCTGAACCAAACGCATTGAAAATGCTGGCGAACTCCATGCCAATCACCCCCGCACCAATGACACAGAGACGCTCAGGCAGATGATCAATCGACAGCAAATCAGAGGAGTCAAGCACACGACGACTGGCAGGCTCGTCCAAACGCAAAGCCTTGGGCACAGACCCTGTAGCAATGACAATATGAGGGGCGGTATATTCCTCACCGGCAGCCATCACCGTATGGGCATCAACAAACTTCGCCTCAGCCTTGACCAATGTGATATTCGGATGAGAAAGCAGCGTTTCAATGCCTGAACGGAGCGAAGAAACAACCTCATCCTTTCTTTGAATAACATTTTGTATATCAAAGTTATAATCCAATCCATTCAAACCAAAGGTTTCAGCATTATTCAAGGTTTGTATAATCTCCGCATCGCGGGCAAATGACTTGGTGGGGATGCAGCCCACATTAAGACAAGTACCCCCCACATGGTCACCTTCAAAGATGACCATCTTCAGTCCATTCTTGGCAGCATATTCGGCGGCACGGTATCCTCCAGGTCCTGCACCGATGATGATGAGATCAGTCTCTTTCATTTCCGCATTCTTTCATTTTTCATTCTTCAACACCCTCCACGTTGTGACAGGATGTTTGGCAGCCAACACATCATCTACACGTCCAATTGGGGTATGGTGCGGTGCCGACTTCACCTCGTCAGGATTCGTCTTTGCCTCCTCGGCAATCTGGCGCATCACAGCGATGAATTCATCGAGTGTCTCTTTCGATTCGTTCTCCGTAGGTTCCACCATCAACGACTCATGGAAGAGCAAGGGGAAATAGATGGTCGGAGCATGGTAGCCGTAATCCAACAAACGCTTCGCCACATCCATCGTGGTGACACCTGTCGATTTATCTTTCAGTCCGTCAAACACAAACTCATGACAGCACAATCCATCGATAGGCAGTTCGTAAACATCCTTTAGACTCTCTTTGATATAGTTGGCATTGAGCGTGGCAAGAGGTCCCACCTCCTTCACATGTTCACGTCCTAAAGAAAGAATATAGGCATAAGCACGCATCATCACGCTGAAGTTACCATGATAAGGTGACACAACAGGGAAGAACTCCTGCAATCCCTCACGCACTCCCACCGGACCACTGCCAGGGCCACCACCTCCATGCGGAGTGGAGAACGTCTTGTGCAGATTGATGTGCATCACGTCGAAGCCCATGTCACCAGGACGGCAAACACCCAGCATCGGATTCAAGTTTGCGCCATCATAATACATCAAACCACCGCAATTATGAATGAGTGCCGCAATCTCAGGAATGCGCGTTTCAAAAAGTCCAAGCGTGTTAGGATTGGTCATCATCATGGCAGCAATCTCACTACCCTGCTCTGCTACAATGTGTTTCAGATCGTCAAAATCCACCGTACCGTCAGCCAACGACTTCACCTCAATAATCTCCAATCCGCACACGGCTGCCGAGGCAGGATTAGTGCCGTGAGCAGAGTCTGGCACGATGACTTTCTTTCGAGCCATGTCGCCACGCGAACGGTGATAGTTGTCGATGGTCATGAGTCCTGTCAGCTCGCCATGCGCACCAGCGTAAGGCTTGAAGGTGAAGTGAGCCAGACCCGTAAGTTCACACAGCGAATGCTCCAGCATCGCAACCATCTCCAACGCCCCTTTCACCGTGTCGGCAGGTTGTTCTGGATGCAGGTTCTGGAACTGAGACTGTGCAGCCATCTCCTCATTGATTTTAGGGTTGTACTTCATCGTACACGAACCCAAAGGATAGAACCCTGTATCCACACCAAAGTTATTGTTCGAGAGGTTGGTATAGTGCCGCACCACTGTCAACTCGTCACATTCCGGCAATTCCGCTTCCTCTGCACGCTGCATTGAAGCAGGTATCTCGTAATTGCCATATTCATTACCTTGCAGGCTGTAGCCTACGCGCCCTTTTTTCGAAAGTTCGAAAATCAGTTTTCCGTATAATCTGTTATTCATAGCGCTGCAATTTTTACAAGTTCGTCGATTTCAACCTTATTTCGCTTTTCAGTCACGGCAAAGAGCAGACCATCCTCCAGTTTCACGCCGCCCAAGAAGCCAGCATCGATAAAACGCTGATAGAGGGCGTCCACATCGCCATCATACTTCACATAGAATTCATTGAAGAAAGGCTTGTCGTATGCCAGATGGAACCGTCCCGTCTTCAGCAGTTCATCACACAGATAATGGGCTCCTGCATAGGAGAGTTGAGCCGCCTCCTTCATGCCTTGTTTGCCCATCAGGGAGAGATACACCGTCACCCAAAGTGCCATCAGGCTCTGATTACTGCAAATGTTGGACGTCGCCTTCTGACGACGGATATGCTGTTCACGCGCCTGCAACGTCAGCACAAAAGCACGTTGATTGCGGTTATCTTTTGTCATGCCGACAATACGACCAGGCATCTTGCGAATCAGTTTCTCCGTACAGCACATATAGCCAACGTATGGTCCTCCAAACTGCATCGGGACACCCAAACTCTGTCCATCGCCCACTGCAATGTCAGCACCCCACTCTGCAGGAGTTTTCAGCACTGCCAAGTCTGCAGCGACACTGTCCATAATGAAAAGTGCTTTCTGTTCATGGCACGCCTCAGCGAAGCCTGTGAAGTCTTCCACGATACCATACACGTTTGGTTGCTGCACCATCACGCCAGCCACACCCTCAAGAGTTGAGAGCTGAGATTTGAGCGTTGAGAGGTCGGTCACGCCATCTTTCATAGGGATTGTCACCAACTCGATGCCATGATGCAGAGCGTATGTGTCAACCACCTCACGGGTGCGAGGGTTCAGTCCTCCCGACACCAGCACCTTATTCACCTTTTTGCCAGCAGCCACAGCCATCATCATGGCCTCGGCAGCAGCCGTAGTGCCATCATACATCGAAGCATTGGAGATGTCCATACCTGTCAGTTCAGCCATCATGCTTTGATACTCAAAAATATAGTGCAGCGTTCCTTGCGAAATTTCAGCTTGATAAGGTGTATAAGATGTAAGGAACTCTGAGCGTTGCAACAGATTGGGAATGACAGAAGGAGTATAGTGATCATACACACCATAACCTGCAAAACAAGTCAGTTGCTTATTTTGCGAGCCCAACAGGTCGAACACACGGCGCACTCCTGTCTCAGCCTCTTCCGAAGAAATTTGACAATCACCCCTGAAGCGGATACTCTCTGGTATCTGAGCATAGAGTTCGTCGAAGTTCTTCACTCCCACCTTCTCCATCATTACCTTCAGGTCGTCATCCGTATGCGGAAAATACTTATACATAAATTTTAAGAATGAGGAAATGAAATAATGAAATATTGAAAAATATCCCTATATTCCATTTTCCTTCGTTTTTTTAATCGTTTTAAGTTTCGGAAGTTCCAAACGCTTCATTTTCAACAACGAACCTTTAGCTCGGCGTAGCCAATAAAACGAATCATTCTAATTTACCATGCGGCGAGAAGATGTATATCCCTAATGCCGCAAGCGGCTACGAATGGAATCGAATGGCTACACTCAGCATTCGTTTTTATTCGTTGCACCTTTAGGTGCATTGTGCATTGTATAAATTCGTCATATTCGGAATATTCGCTGTTGAAGAAAGCATCCGAAACTTCAATTCCCTCATTTTTTCATTCTTTCATTCTTTACAAAACTCTTCGTATGCAGCAGCATCCATCAAGTTTTCCAGCTCTGACTCGTCACTCATCTCCACCTTGATGATCCAGTTCTCGTAAGCATCCTTGTTGATGAGTTCAGGCGCATCTTCCAATGCCTCGTTCACCTCCACCACCGTACCGCTTACGGGAGAATTCAAATCGCTGGCTGCCTTCACGCTTTCCACTGCACCAAATTCGGCACCAGCCTCCACCTCGTCATCCACGTCAGGCATGTCCACATAAACCACATTGCCCAAAGCGTGCTGTGCATAATCAGTGATGCCAATAACACCAATGTTTCCTTCTACTTTCAAGTACTCATGCGACTCAGAATAATAGAGCCCTTCAATAACCTTTGCCATAATTCAATTCTGTTTTTAGTAATTTCTATTTCTTGTAATGTTTCTCATAAAAACGCTTCTTCACCACCTTTCCCGGGAAGGTCTTCTTCCGAATCTGGATTTCCACCTCCGTATCCAATGCCGAATACTCGCGGTCCACCAGTGCCATACACACACTCTTATCTGTCGAGAGCGTATGGTATCCCGTCGTCACCTCACCAATTGTCTTACCATCTTTCAGCACTGCATAGCCATGGCGTGGAATCGCACGGTCAGCCAGTTCGATGCCCACCAATTTCTTTGCCACGCCTTCCGCTTTCTGCTTCAGGAGAGCCTCCCGACCGATAAACTCAGGCTTCTCCAACTTCACAAACGTGGAGAGTCCTGCCATGATGGGAGAAATCGTCTCGGAAAGTTCGTCGCCGTAAAGTGGAAGTCCTACTTCGAAGCGCAAAGTGTCGCGGCATCCCAATCCACAAGGCTGCACACCTGCGGCAATGAGTTTGTCCCAACACCCACGAATATACTCAGGAGTAGCATACACCTCGAAACCGTCCTCGCCCGTATAACCTGTACGAGACACAATCACATCGCCCACCGTCTTCACTGTATAGAAAGACAACTCGCTGCAAGGAATCCCAAGCACCGTCTCCATCACCTGTTCCGACTCAGGACCCTGCACAGCAATCTGTCCATAATCGTCCGAACGGTTCTGCAAGTCAATATCAAAACCCGTTGCCTGCTGTTGCATCCACGCCCAGTCTTTGTCGATGTTGGCGGCATTGATGACAAGGAAGAAGTCATTCTCCCCCATCTTATACACTAAGAGGTCATCCACCGTGCCACCATGCTCATAACACATCATCCCATAGTAAATCTTCCCCACAGGAGCACCAGCAATATCGTTTGTGAAGATATGCTGGACATAACGCTCAGCCTCTTTGCCACGAACCGTCACCTCCCCCATGTGAGACACATCAAAGAGTCCCACCTTCTCGCGCACAGCCTGATGTTCCACAGCAATGCCCGCATACTGAATGGGCATGATAAAACCACCAAAGGGAGACATCAAAGCCCCCAATTCCACGTGCTTGTCATACAGACAAGTCCGTTTTTCCTTCTGTTCCAAATTCTCTGTCATAATCAGTATATCATTTTTCACCCCTCATCTTTCGCCCCTCATTCTTTCATTATTCAAAGATATTTCTCTTCCATCTGCTCAATCTCTCTCACATCCGACGGAGTGAGCATCCTCTCCCCTACACAAAGCGTCTTTCTGATGAGCGCTTTCACCTCCTCCAATCCCATGTCCGTATAATCCTTCAACAGCGTGATACGCTGACGCACACTCTCCACACCCTTCCGTTGCAGTTTTTCCCGACTCGGCGTGATGGCATGCAACATGTTCTCCATATCCGTATCATACAAGAACGTGCTATGCACGATATTCCGTCCAGGCAGATGATAGAACGCCGTTCCGCACACCTTTCTGTCACCGATCATCACATCGTTATGACTCGTTCCCACAGCCTCAACACCCATCTGTCGAAACACCAACAGCAACATATTGATGAATTTATTGAACGTGAAACCCACATTATCCCCATCACACACATACGACAACATCACGTTCCCCTCGTCAGCATACACACATCCGCCCCCACTCTTCCGACGAATCATTTGAATACCCTTCTCGCGGCAATACGCCACATTCACCTCATTCTCCATCACTTGATTGCGACCAAAGATGACCGTTGGTGCCACCTGCCACATGAAGAAGCACTCCGACTCGTCCAAATGACGAGCCACCCACTCTTCCATCGCCAAATAAAACGACAGGCGACGCACCTTCTCCTCTGGCAAAGTAATGTATTTCATCTTTAAATTTAACTTTAATTTAAGTTTCGGATGTTCCAAACGCTTCATTTTCAACAACGAACCTTTAGCTCGGCGTAGCCAATAAAGCGAATCATTCTAATTTACCATGCGGCGAGAAGATGTATTTCCCTAATGCCGCAAGCGGCTACGAATGAAATCGAATGGCTACACTCAGCATTCGTTTTTATTCGTTGCACCTTTAGGTGCATTGTGCATTGTATAAATTCGTCATATTCGAAATATTCGTTGTTGAAGAAAGCATCCGAAACTTCAGAACTTTAACCCTAACTGTCAACTCTCAACTGTCAACTCTCAACTGTTCCAAGCAGTTCTGCTGCTTGTCTCCCCCTACTTTTTCTTCTTCCTCACGATTCCTTTCACCCATCCTCCAACAGCCTTGGCACCTCGCTTCGTGTTCCACACCGCCACGGTCTTCTGGTATTTAGCCTTCAGGTTATAGTACTTCTCCAGTTGAATCTGCGTCATCTGCCTCTTCACGCTCTTATACTCCTTCGTGAGTTCCTTATACACACACTTCAGCGAGTCCATCGTTTCAGGCAACGTATTGTCCTTGTCGAGAGCAGCCACGCCATCCACAAAAAGTTCATATTTATTAATGAAATCACTCGGAGCGTCAGCCATCAAAGCCGACACACCAAGCACCAGTGCCATGCAGCAGGTGAGAAATCTTTTTGCCATCATTTTTCTAACTATCGATGATCTGTTATCGCTTCCTTTTCAGAAAATCGGAGGTAAAGTTACACAAAAAATATGGGTTAGCAGACAACAAACACACTTTTTTCACTTTTTATCACTAAAATCACCCTTTTCCCCACCTAAAACAAACGAGTTAGGAGTTAGAAGTTAGGAGTTAGGAGTTAGAAGTTAGGAGTTAGAAGTTAGTCAAACGCCAATAACAAGAAGAGGGTGTGTCAAAATAAGGATGCAGTCGCCCCTTGGGCGAGAAATCCTGCCAATCTAAACAAATCTTATATGCTATTGGTTTGATTTCCAATATAAAAGATTTTGAACAGATTTGAGAGATTTCTGCGCGAAGCGCACTTCGTTCATTTTGACACACTCCCTTCTCTTCTTTATATTATCAGACAAATTTTACCACAAAAGACCATCTATCTCCTTACCAAAATCCATCAATTCATCCTCATCGAAAGGATTAGCCTTGATGCCGTTCACATTGGGAGTACCGCCAGGTACTGACGAAGGCAGGGATGCTGCAATCATTGACTGAAACGCCACCAGCACCATGTCCAGTTCTGGTTTGATATATACTTTCTTGTTCATTGTTCTATCTCCTTAATTTATTACTTGATTGCAACTTTTTTACCATGATAGATATAGATGCCCTTTTCAGTTGGCTTGCCCGTAAGCTTCACACCTGAGAGCGTGTACCATGCGCCATCCGCCGTTTCTTCATCACAACCCGCTGTCAACTCTGTGATGCCTGTAGCCTCGTTGTTGTCAACAAAGCCGATAGCAAGAGCAGCAGTTTGAAGGTTGTGCGATGAGCCGTAGAAGTATGCACGGAAAGGCTCCACATCACCTGTGGTCTTGGCAAACTCCGTACCGTCAGCATTTAACACGTAAGAATTTGTGACAGCCTGCTTCTGTGTGTTGCCCGTAAACATATAGTAGAAACCGCTCTGAGAACCCCTAACGTCAGCCTTGACGGTAGCACTGCTACCCTCAAAAGTAATTTCTTTGCCTGTCAACTGGTTTTCTGCGCCCCAAGCATCGCTGGGCACATTGATGAGGTAAGGTGTGTTTGCCTCAATGCTGGCAGCATAGTCAAAGTTCACCGTCCCCTTGCCATCGCTGGCAAACTGATAAAGCCAGAAGTTCTTGCCCGTGTCGCTGCCGCTCTTGAACCAATCAATGGCAGAGCCTCCCACCTTCACGGCATTCACGGCGAACGGCACCATCAGTGTGTTCCAGCCACCGCCCGTTTCTGTTGCGCCCGTTGTGAAGGTACGCTTGTAACTGATTTTCGTAGCAGTGAAATCTATCGGTGTGTAGAAGCCATGAGTGCCATCATCCACCAGTTCCACATTGGCTGCCGTCGTGCCATTCACCCAGTTCTTCGTGATGCCGCCGATGGGGTCAGAATTTGCCAAATAGAGTGTGTTCGGGTTACTGTTCGGTGTGATGGAAGTGACCACCGACTGACCACGCAGGTCAACTACTGCCGCATCGGTTGGAACAGTGAGAGAGGCTTCTGCCAGCTTCCACGATTTCGTTCCATCGGCAGCAAGGATCGTGACAGCAGGTTTGGCCGTATAATTCTTGAGTACATCATCAGGGGCGGCAATAGCCCAGTTATCACTATGATGGTAATATGCCCGCACACCATATACCTCGCCAATAGCCACATCCATCTCATATGTGATGTCTATAGACGATGAGGGAGGAACTACCACTTTTTCCGTCTCCGTATTTGTCGGAGTTCCAGTACCACCTTCAAACTTATAAACAGACAAGTAAACCCGACCTTCATAAGCAGTCGTGGTGTTCGTATTTGTCAAGGTAACACGGTCCACCAACTTTTCACCTAAAATATATGTATTACTTTCGTCCACATTCAAGTGATGAGTCGAAGTCAAAGTGGGGGTATTGTCTGAGACTCCATTCTGCACAGTCAGACTACCCGTCCAAATCACATTTGCGCCTGCTTCATCAGTAGCAATCTTCATGGTCTTGATAACAGGAGCCGCGTCATCATATCTGAACGTGAATGTAGCAATAACTTTCTCGCCTGCCTCCACACTAACGCCATTGCCAGCTACAGCTCCACTGATGCCTTCAAGAAGCAAGAAGAGCTCGCCATTGAATCGTGTGCCATTGTTCTTGATGGTGGCAGTGATGGTTGTGAGCGCTCCCTTCATACACTCTGTAGGAGTCACCTCCGACACAGCGAGATTAACCGTCGGAGTCACATTCGTGAAAGTCACATTGGATGCATCTGCAACCATTTGGATATAATAATCATCCGCACCGAAACACTTCTGCCATTCAGAGGCACCCTTTTCCTTGCTGACAAGTTTCAACTTATAAGTTCCATTAGGCACGGCAGATGAAGTGAAATCGAAAGAAGGATTGCGAGTCCCCCCCCTTCCTGCATTAACTGCTACGGCATCCAACGAATAAGATGTCGACACAGCCAAGCGATTGTCGCTTTCATCATATAGAGCCAACGCAAAATCAAAATCATGCGTATAACTTAATTCGTTGTAAAGCCAGAATTGATATCGAACTGTACAGGATGACGACCGTTCAAGCGTTGTTGTACCAGTATAACTACACTCATGCACCGACATACGTCCCACCTCCAATTCAGGAGAGCCTGTTGGTTTCTCTATGCCAATCACAATATCCTGCACGATCGTATAGCCATCATTAGACGAACCGGCACCAACGCCTCTCTCATTAGGATTGAGCACAGACAGCAGGAAGTAACCATTGCCACGACCTGTCCACCCCCAGTTGATGTGGAAGTAGCCGTCTTCGCTAAAACCATCACAGACGAAAGCATGACCGCCACCTGTTGAAGAACCCGAATAATACACAGGACGCTTTGCCTCCAATTCCTGATAAATGATGTTTTCCCATTCCGATGTGGAATAGTGAGAACGACGCAAATACTTCACGCGCTGGTCATAGCCGAAATAATCCACCAATGCTTGCGGTATATCCGAAGAAGAGGCACCTGAACTGCCCGTGCCATAATTCATGCCGACCGATGCACCACAATACTGCATCAGTTTTGCCACCGCTTGTGCTTTCACATCAACGGTCGTTTCCATGCCAGTGTATGTCTTTTGCATGTTCGACCAGTCAAAAGTAGTCACAGGACATTCTTTCACACTGACCCCTTTTGTGTAGGCATCAATCTTCTTCACGGTAGAAACAGGAAAGCCCTCTTTCTGATTGTGATAATACAGAATCTGAGCCATTGCCGTGGCAACACACCCCGTTTGGCAATACGTTTCAGACACTTTTGGGCACAGATAATTGTAGGGTTCATTCTGTCCCCACTCCGTCTCAATCAGCGGAGCAATCGGAGCCTTCACACCTGCAGGCGCCTTTCTCACCTTGCTTGCAGAAGCCGTTGCTTCACCTTGTTTCTCCATCCAAGCAATCTGGTTGGTGTATTCCTGAAGCCATTCCTTCATATTGTCGGGCATGTTCTGAGCGTCGAACGCACCCTCGTCTGTGTAGCCGATGATGTCGGGCGTGAGGTCTGAGCCGCTCACGATGACAAAGCCATCGCCTGAGCCGATGTTAAACACGTGGTACGCATCGCCCGTTGCTGCCAGCGACAAGTCTCGCTGTTGGCGCGGTGCCTTTGCCACACCACTCTTTCCGCCAGCCTTTCCAGAAAGGAAGGCCTGCGCTTTCACCTTGGCTTCATCTTTGCCGACCGGACCTGCCATCAAAGTTGTGGCAAGCATCAAGCCAATGACAAAAAGTGTAGTCTTTTTCATATCCATATATAAATAAAGTGAATAAAGTTAAGTCTCGGATATTCTACTTCGTTGGAGTTAGGAGTTAGGAGTTAGAAGTTAGGAGTTAGAAGGAGTTAAAGCCGATACTCTGACTGACGGTTTTCACTGTGCTGCAGCGCCGCTTTCAGAGCCTTCCGTCTTAGGTGCCTCCTGCATTTTGAAAGTCATCGGCAGTGTGTATCTCACACGCACCGTCTTCCCGCCCTTCTTGCCTGGCTTCCACTTAGGCATGGCTTTCACCACACGCACAGCCTCCTCGTCCAGAGCGGGATGGACCGATTTCACCACCTTCACATCGTCAACGCTACCATCCCGATTGACGATGAAACCGACCAGCACCCTACCCTGGGCGTCATCCTCCACAGCCTTTGCCGGATATTGCATATTCTGCGACAACCAAGTCATCAGAGCCTGCTGGCCACCCTCGAACTCAGCCTGTTCGTCTGGAACTTCCTCCACAGGTTCTTGCGGTCTTGGAGGAAAGGGGAAATTAGGCTGTGGCTCTTCCTTCTTCACCTCCAGTTTCTCAATATCCTTATACACTCTTGCCCAATACTGTGCTCTCTCTTCATCCTTTGGCACACCTGCCCCTTGGTGATAGATGGCTGCGAGATTGTACTGTGCATCCTTCACTCCCTGAATGGCAGCTTTCTCAAACCAATACACTGCCTTCTCATAGTCCTGCAACACCACCTTTCCTTCGATGTAGAAAGTGGCCAAATTATACTGCGCACCCGCATGTCCAGCATCGGCAGCCTTCTGATAGAGGTCAAATGCCCTGTCATACTTCTTTGCCCTCAGAAAGTCATTCCCTTTCTGATAAGCCTTCTCTGCCTCCTCCTGCGCTTTTAGTTTTGCCTGCTGCGGATTAAAGCCCGGGAAGAACTGTGCTTCCATCCCCATTGCCACACACACGGCAGCAACGAGCACTAAAATTCTTCTTTTCATGATTCTTGCTGTTTTGATTGATAGTCAATTATTAGATTAGTAAAAAAGTGATTTACGCCACAAAATTACACTTTTTCTTCATGACATCAAAACATAATTGAAAAAATGTGAAAAATCATCTTGAAAAAAATTCGCACTTTTTTTAAATAATAAAAAAATAATTGCGTATCTTTGCCTCGAATTGAATGAAACAAAACCACTGACTATCTAAAAAACACAATCATAAAAAGACATGAAGACTAATAAGTCTGGTACCCTTGTCACGATTTAAAAGTTGAATTTAACAAAAAAGCAAATCAACATGAAATAAAGACACTTACTATGGCTTTGGCTGGGTGTATTGCTAGTCGTGCCACAAAACTTGCGAGCCGAAGACAATTTCGAGCCTGGTCTCAGTACGCTGTGTTTCATGGTATCGCCCAAGGGACCTGGTTGCGTACACATCAAAGTGATGTATCTCGACCAAGTTTCGGGCAAGTAAACCGTCTAATGAACGATTCGGGATAATCGTCTTCCAGCGTGAAATATTATGCGCTGTAAGAACGAAATATTTCACGCTGAGTGCGTGAGATGACAGGCGCACCGTGCCGACTTTTGCATAGGAACTGCGAATGACACAACAACGTGAAAATGATTGAATGAAGACATCGGCAGTTAACCCTTCTCACATTTTTTCAATATTTCATCTCCCCATTCTTTCATTTTTGAAATTAATTATGTAATTTTGCATATATAATGCCGAAAAAAGTGAAACCTGTACCGTGATTTGAAACAGCATAGGCGTATCTTTGCAGCCGAAAACCATTTTTATTCATCAAAATAATAACTCATATGAGATTCAAACTAACCCTACAAATCCAACCCGAAGTGATGGGACGCGAACTGCCCATCAACTATCAGTACCCATTGCAAGGAGTCATCTACCACACATTGGAAAAGAGTGACCTCCAGTTTTCCACATGGCTGCACGAAAACGGTTACCAGATGAACGGTAAGCGTTTCAAATTGTTCACGTTCTCCAACCTAATCGTACCCCAATATGGAATTGACAAGCAGCGGGAACGTCTCATCGTCAAGTCAGACTTTGTGACGCTCTACATCACCTTCCTGCCCGAAAAGAGCACCCAGCAATTCATTCAAGGACTGTTTCAACAGCAAACAATCCAGATAGCAGACCCTATATCGGGTGTACAGCTCATGGTGAGGGAAATCCAAGTGGTGCCTCCCCTCGACTACCAGCCAGATATGGTATTCAGAACTCTCTCCCCCGTCTGCATCTCCCTCCGCAACGAACGTGGTCACATGGATTACCTCTCTCCTACTGACCCACGCTACGAACTGGGCATACTCACTGGTCTCCTCGACCGCTACAACACCATTCACGGGCATCCCTTCAGCGGCAATCCCCATTGCCACCTCCAACTGCTCAGTGAACCCAAGTCAGCCCTCGTTCGCATCAAGGCCTACACTCCCAACGAAACCCGTGTACGTGGCTACCGCTACCAGTTCAAAATAGACCTACCCGAAGAACTCATGCACATCGCCTACGAAAGCGGTTTAGGAGAAAAAGGCAGCATGGGATTCGGGATGATAGAAGCCTTGTAAAAATAACTGGGGATTCATTTTGAGAAGTTAAATGAATTTTGTAGATTTGCAACGAAAAACATTTACATCATGAGTTTAGATACAGTTTTGAAAATAGGAAAAGTCCTTAAGAATTCGGACAATAGTCTGAAACACTTTAAATATGTGCAGTCTTGTCCGAAAGACAAAAAAGGCAATTATCCGTTGTGTCTTTCGTTCAAGGTTGACGATGATTTCTCTATCGATTTTAATAGTGTTTCTATTGTTCCTGAAAACCAAAGAGAGAAGTTGTATTATCTGACTTTTAAAACCTCAGATAACGATGGGCTTGTCAAATATATTTATGGCGATATTTTCTATGAAAGCGTAGGCTGTGTTAAAAATTCTGTTCCCGTTGTTTCAGAAAAGGGATATTACAGATTGCCAAATCCCAATAATTCCAAAGCATATCAAAGCGGTTCTTTTGAGCGAGGCAAAGCCGACTACAATAGCATTATTCAGAAAAATAAGGTGTTGCCGCTTTATAATAACTCAAATAATAATGTTGCTAATTTGGAATGTATCCGGATTCAAATGTCGAAGTGCATTGCCAATATAGAGATGATATTAAAATATGGTTCGGCTGTGGAGTATTATTTTGCTAACAATATTAGTATTCCGTTTGTAGACTTTTTAAATAATGAAGAACTTCTGTATGACATTGCCATAAAAAACAATTATACAAAGTTAACCAAACAAAGTCTTTCAAAATTAGGCATCAATCAGTTTCCTGAAACTGATATTATTCTGCGTAGGAAAATATTTGACATGCCTGATTATAGAATCTTTATACACTTTGATTACAAAGGTAAACATTGGTACGAGTTGAAAGATTGTTTTAATGCAGTATCATCAAAAATGACAGAGGAATTTGTGGAACAATGCAAAGAAGGTGGTTTAGTTTTGAAAAAATCTTTATACAAGAATTTATGTTCAGGAGACACAAAAAACGATATTCAGTTTCCAAACTTTTCATTGAAAGACAAAAATAAGGCAAGGACATTCACTGACGAAGAAATCAGCAGTTTGTTTTATGCCACAAGTTATACGTCAAAGGGTAGACTGATTTATAAAACAGACATAAAACTTATAGTTTTGCCTTCGGGTAACAATCTTACTGACGAGGACTATACAGAATTCCAAAACAAGAACAATGAAACGTCAATTGTCAATTCCAACGAATATAACGACAGTCTATTTAGTTTTGCATTTGCAGAAAACAATGATATAACGGAGTTTGACTTAATATTGTGTAAAAAAGGAGGGATGACCTCTCCTGATTCAGATTTGGTTGAGATTTCTGGCATTGAGAAAAGCAAACTGAGACAAACTGACGAACGTATTTCGGACGTCGCACATCAAATTTATCAAGAACGAAAACAGGTAATCAATAGTGATAAAGAATTGCTTCCGTTGTCAATAGAGTATTCTTTTTTGAATATTTTGGGTAACCCTTTCTATGATGAGAAGAGCCAAAAAGTCAAAATTGTTGAAAATCCTAAATATCGGTCGCATTTGATAAAAGTGCTTCCACTGATATATCTCGACAATTACGTCAATGATAATGTATTGTTGCCAGCATTCATTCAAAATGTGGAAAGTTCGATTCGTTCGGATGACAACAAATTCGCATTTTTGAAATACGACTTGAAATTTTTGTATAGTATTCAAAATTCTAAAACCGATAAGTATATGGAACTTACTGAGACTAAAAGTTATAAGTTAGGTTTTAAATTGGGACAAATGTCAAAACCATTGAAAAACGCAATCGCGTCCTTTCAAAAATCGTATGTCGGAATGTTAACTCGACGTATTACGACCAAGGATGATTGTATCAAGTTCGTAAACGACATTTGCCAAAAACTAACTATGCACGAGAAAGCATACGGTAATGCGTGTGCGGAAGTATGTAATGAATTGTCGAATCTACCTTCGACGGAATATGACAAAGAACATATTGCATTTGGATTTTTCGAGGGTTACTTCAAATATGAGCCTAATGTTTCGAAAAAGAATTTGCAAAAACGCCTCGAAAAAATAATGGCCGATTATCAAGACAGTCAAGAGTTTATCAGCCAAATTCAAAAAGTATCAGAAATTGTTGAATCATTAAAAGATAACGATAATGAATAATGAACAGAACACAAATCAGGGTGTGAAAAAATCAGAGATCCTGTTCCTGTACGAAACTTCGTACAACATTCCTAATGGCGACCCGTTCACAGGCGAGCAACGCTACGACGAAGAAACCAAGAAAATCCTTGTCAGCGATGTGAGGATCAAGCGTTTCATCAGAACATATTTGGAAGATGTCAAGAATCTTTCAATCTATGTCAGCGAAAAAACAGGCGAAGGCAAAACCGATTCAAAGAACGTTTTGAAATGGCTTGCCGAAAACAGAAACGAGAAACAATCAAATGATATTGGTGAAATTCTCAAACAGCAAATCGATGTAAGATTGTTCGGTGGTATTTCAACACTTGATGACAAACTGAAAATCAAAAATAAAGACTATACCAATGGACACGTCCAGTTTACGGGTCCCGTTCAGTTCGCATTATTGAATCCGTCGCTCAACGAGGTTGATTTGAGAATGCATCAAAATACGACTCATTTCACTTCAAGCGAAAGCAATGCCCAGGGGTCGATTGGTACAACTACCCTTGTTCCCTATTCTCTAATTCAGATTCACGGTTGGGTGAATCCAAAAGTCGCTAATACTACGGGACTTACTTCCGAAGATTTGAAACTGATGTACGAAGGTCTTTGGTATGGTACAAGTGGCGAGGGCAGTTCGTTTTCACGCAGCAAGGTTGGTCAGAATTCTGTTCTTTTAGTAGAAATCGTCTATGCCGAATCGAATAAAAAAATCTATGGGACAGACAGGCTGATTTCTATCAAACCTAAAAATGAAAAAAAGGGAGAGACCATCCGTAGTATGGACGACTACGACTTTGATTTCAATAAACTGACTGAATTGCAGAATGATGATAGAATTTCAATAATCCGATACTACACGGAAATTCCTGAAATTGAAGATGAATTGAAAAAGTATAACAAATTTGAGAAAATGGAAATATGAAAGGTTTTCAATTAGAAATAAAAGGTAATTGGGGACATTTCAAAAGACCAGAAACAAACAACAATCCGCTTTCCCACGATTTGATAACCAAAACCGCCTTGATTGGAATGATTGGGGCGGTTTTGGGCATCGAGCGTCAGAAAATGAAATCGTTGTTTCCGCAATTATCGGAAGATTTACTTTACGGGGTGCAGTTACTTCATCCTGTAAAAAAGATTTCATGGGGGTTTACAAGCCATACCGCTATAAATCCTACGGCTGCGGGTACACCGAAATTTTTTGAGTTTCTGCGAGAGCCAGCTTTTTCTGTGTGGATAGCATTGCAAAACAAACGCTCTGAGAATCTGTTTAACTGGTTTGTGGATTCTGTAAAAAATGGGAATGCGGAGTATCCACCCATTTTAGGGTGGCATAATTGTCCAGCAGAACTCAAATATGTTTCTGTTGGGGAGTTCTCGGACAAAAAATACGGTGAATTTAAGACAAAGGGCTTTGTTGTTGCTGGAAGCAAACCTAAAATATCAGGAATGTTTAGAATCGGATTTGACAAAATACCAACTTTCCAAAACGATGATTTTTGGAATCTGCCTGATAAATATGTAAACATTATTTATCCTGAATATCCCAATTCTATTACAGTGGAGGGCAATTTTTTTGTTTACAGTGATGGCGACAAAACTGAAAATTTATGTCTGATATAACATTATATAAATCGCATCCCGATAAATTGCTGATAGAGCATATCAAAGGCGTTGTGAAAAATGTCAATAGTCGCACTGATTCCCTTTTTGCGGAAATAGCCGCCATTTTTCATGACTTGGGCAAAATGAATCCTAACTTCCAAGCAAAGTTAGAAGGTAAAACGCCCAAAGGATATTCTAATCACTCGCTTTTGTCGGCATATGTTTTTTATTGTATGGTGTTGGTTGACAAAAATAGAAAGTTGTCCCCCAATGATATAATCGGATTAATTGTTTTGATAGCCAAACATCACGGAAATCTCCCAGACCTTTGTCCGTCTGGAATAGATGGATATATTTTGTCAAGAAATGAAATAAAGGATCTGTTTTCGTTTTTGGAAAACAATGATTTGCCTTTTTATAATTACGTCAAATATTTCTATCCGCAAACACCTGATTTTAGGAACATTGTAACAAACGAAAAGGCACAAAACGTTTTTTTAGAAAGATTGGCATTTTTACCTAAAAACAATAATGAGCCTTTGAATTATTACTTGAATATTCAATCAGCGTTTGCTAATTTAATTCAGGCGGATAAGGCTGACGCTGCAAAATTCGAGTCTTATATTAAAGAGGATAAAGATGATGTTGACACTTTTTCGAATGTATTTTGTAAGAAACTCGATGCTTTTTTGAAATCACTGAATCAAAATTCTGATTTAAACAGACTGAGAACACAAATACGCTGCGAGGCTGTTGAAAATATAAACAGTTTGTTACAGAAAGGCAAGAGAGTTTTTGACCTGACAAGTCCTACGGGTTCAGGTAAAACCTTGATGTTGCTGTCGTTGGCGGCGGAAATAATCAAGCAAAAAGGCTCGAAGAGAATCATTTATGCTCTTCCTTTTTTGTCAATTACCGAACAAGTAGAAAATGAAGTCTTGAAAATATTCAAAGGACACGAGCAATATATACAACGCATTGATTCAAAGTCTGTCAATCTGCGTTTTGACGAAATTCAAAACGAATTGGATTCAATGCCCGATGAAGAAAAAATCGAGGAATTAAATGCTTTGGACTTTAAGGAGGATACATTTTCATATCCTTTGATAATCACCACATTTGTAAGATTTTTTGAATCGCTTTTAAGTAACAGAAATTCTGTTTTGCTAAAACTCCCCAATTTTTCAAAATGCGTTTTCCTTTTGGATGAAATTCAGGCTCTACCTCCGAGACTATATGGGTTCTTTGTTGCATATTTGTCGAAGTTCTGCGAGATGTTTGATAGTTACGCAATTATATCTACGGCTACGCAGCCTAATTTTGAATTGCCTAATTATGACAACAACATAAAAGCATTTTTTGCTGATTACGAAAAACCCGCACCATTGCTGCCACTGAGTTATTTCAAAAACGAATTGTTCAATAGATACGCCATCACATACAAAACAAAAAGTATGGATATTCATTCTTTAATCGAAATGGTAATTGAAGAAGACAATTCTGTTTTGTTGATTATGAACACAATTGATGATACAAAAGAAGCCTATATGCATTTGTCAGGTAGGTTTGACGGTTTGTTAATTCTCTTGAACACTCATTTTACACCTGATGACAGGAAGAAAAAAATCCAAGAAGCGAAAGAAAAACTTTCAGCAAATGAAAAAGTTATCGTTATTTCCACACAATTGATTGAGGCGGGTGTAGATATAGACTTTCCCATTGTTTACCGTGATTTTACAACTATTGCAAGCATTGTGCAGTCAGCAGGACGTTGCAACCGAAACGGTAAAATGTCACAAAAAGGCAAAGTTTTCCTTTTTAAACTTATGAACAATGACAAGATACGATATGAGTTGATTTTCAGAGGGAATGACCGCGTTTGGATAAACTATACATCCAATGCTTTTGTGGAAGATCATTATGAGGAGAAATCATTATTGGAGGTACAAAAACTATTTTTTGACCAAATACAAAGAGAATCATTATTCGCTGTTTACGGCAAAAAACTTGAAGACAACTTTTTGACAGACATAAAATCGTGTATGTTTGAGAAAATTGGTAATTTTAAACTTATCGAAGAAGAATACTTTGGAACTGAAATGCGTTATTATGTTGCAGAGAATGAAGAAGATTGTAAGTTTGAGGAATTGTTGGAAAAACAAAAACAATTGATAGAATTATTTAGACAAAAGCCGAAAGTTAACTTCACGATTATCAAAGCCAAGAAGAAAGAAATTGAGAATCACTTGAAGAAAATGTCAAACCAAATTGTTCAATTACGACTAAAAAAAGGTCAAAAAGCTCCGCTTTCCGTAAGTGAACCGTATTTTGATTTGTATAAAATAAGTCCGTTCAGTTACTCTTTTGAAAAGGGAGTTGATATGGACAATGTTGAATGTATATTATAAAAGTTAATATTATGACCAATCAACCCCCAAATATCATCATATACAACACCGCAGATGGGAAGGCATCGGTGGCCTTGTATGCCCGTGATGGAAAAAAATACTACTAAAATATGGTTATACGAAAAGAAATAAGAAACAGTACAGCTGAGTTCCTCATCTTCCAAGCAGAGGCGAAAGAGCAGGGAATTGAAGTGATGTATGCCGAAGATACAATTTGGTGTACACAGAAAGCGATGGCTGCACTCTTCGATGTTGGAGTACCGGCCATCAGCAAGCATCTGGCAAATGTGTTTGAGACAGGTGAACTGAAAGAAGATGCAACTATTTCCAAAATGGAAACAGTTCAACAAGAGGGCAATCGCGAGGTGAAACGTATGGTCGTGATGTATAAACTTGACGCTATCATCGCTGTGGGCTATCGTGTGAACAGCATCCGTGCCACCCAGTTCCGCCAATGGGCCACAAGCGTCCTTCGAGAGTTTGCCATCCGTGGTTATGTGCTTGATAGGAAACGCATGGAGAATGGTGCTTTCTTAGGTGAGGACTATTTTGAGCACCTGCTGGCAGAGATTCGTGAGATTCGTCTTTCTGAGCGACGCTTCTACCAGAAGCTCACTGATATCTATGCCACCAGCATGGATTATAACAAAGATGCACCTACCACACGGCTGTTTTTCAAGCGCATTCAAAATAAGATGCACTATGCTGTGCACCAGCATACGGCAGCGGAGCTCATCATGGAGCGGGCTGATGCCGAAAAAGAGCACATGGGACTGACAACTTGGGAGAATGCGCCTGATGGAAAAATAGTTAAGACGGATGTTTCTATTGCCAAGAATTATCTGAACGAGATGGAGCTCGAAGATATGGGGCATATCGTAACCGCTGTGCTTGATTTTGCCGAGAGCCGAGCCAAACGCCATATACCTATGACGATGGAGGATTGGGCGAAACGTATTGATGCTTATCTGAGCAGCGACGAGCGACCTTTGCTGGACGATGCCGGTAGTGTGAGCCACGAAGAGGCTGTGCTACATGCAGAGACGGAGTTTGAAAAATATCGTATCATCCAAGACCGATTGTTCCAAAGTGATTTTGACAGATATTTGGGAGCATTGCCGTTTGAAGAAGACAACAAATAAATTTTGAAGAGATGACACCAACAGGCACCCACTTCAATTATTACCAACTATGCCACAGGAAGCTTTGGCTGTTCGCGAACGGCATCAACATGGAGCACACAAGCGATACTGTGTACGACGGAAAACTGATTCACGAGAGCTGTTATCCACAACGGTCGGAACGGATGGAAGAGGTGGCGATTGAGGGCATCAAAGTGGATTACTTCGATGCGAAGCGACGAGTTATCCATGAAATCAAACGGTCGAACAATGTGGAACGGGCACATGAATGGCAAGTGAAATACTATATTTATGTGTTTGAACGGAATGGCATTGAGGGATGCACAGGTCTGCTGGAGTACCCCACCATGCGGAAAACGATGCCTGTGGTGCTGACGGACAAAGACCGCAAGGAAATTGAACGTATGGAGGGTGAGATTGTGGACATTGTCGAATCGGACGTTTGCCCTCCACTCGAAAAGAAGCGTATCTGCAAATCGTGCAGCTATTATGACTTTTGTTTCACAACAGAACCAGATGAAGAATGAAGAAGATTTTTTATCTGTTTAATCCAGGCATGATGGAGCGGAAGGACAACACTTTGAAGTTTACTCCTTTTGCCATTGACGAAGACGGGACGGAACATCCTGGGCATCCTCGTTATCTGCCAGTGGAAGACATCAGCGAATTTTATTGTTTCGGTTCGTTGAAAGCTAATAGTTCCCTGTTCAATTTCTTGGGGCAGAAGGACATCTGTTTGCATTTCTTCGATTACTATGAGAACTATACGGGTTCGTTCATGCCACGTGATTCATTGCTTTCGGGACGTATGCTCTTGGCTCAAACGGCTGCTTACCAAAACAAGAAGAAACGGGTGGCTATCGCACAGAAGTTGATTGACGGGGCTGCCTACAACATGGTGCGCAATCTCATGTACTATAACCGCAGAGGGAAAGATATGGAAGACATCATTCTGATAATGAATGATTTGGCAAAGAAAATTCCAGACACAACCGAGATTGATGAACTGATGGGGATTGAGGGACAAATCAGAAAATCATATTACGAAGCATTCAATTTGATTCTGAATGACTTTGAGATGGGGGAACGGACGAAACAGCCACCTCAAAATGAGGTGAATGCACTCATTTCGTTTGGCAACATGATGTGTTATAGCCAATGCTTGCGAGCTATCCATCAAACACAATTGAACCCTACCATCAGTTACCTGCACACACCAGGCGAACGTCGTTATTCGCTGTGTCTGGACATCTCCGAAATCTTCAAACCCATCATCATCGATAGGGTGATTTTCCGTGTGCTGAATCGCAGAGAGATTCAGAGCAAGCATTTTGATTGGAAACTGAATAGGTGTCTGCTGAATGAATCGGGAAAGAAAGTCTTTGTGCGGGCAATTGAGGACAAATTGGAAGAGACGTTTCAGCACAAGTCCTTGGGCCGGAAAGTAAGTTTCCGACATTTGATTAAATTGGAATGTTATAAACTGGCAAAGCATTTGCTTGGAATTGAAGAATACAAACCTTTTAAAATGTATTGGTAATACGGTATGTATGTGATTCTTGTATATGATTTTGGTGAGAAGCGTGTAGGCAAAATGCTGAAACTTTGTCGGAAATACCTGAACTGGATTCAGAACTCGGTGTTTGAGGGAGAAATATCGGAAGTGAAACTGAAGGAACTATTGCAAAAGGCACATGTCTTCATGGATAAGACCGAAGACAGCATCATACTGTTCAAGCATCCATCAGCCGTGTACATGGACAAAGAGGTGATAGGGAAAGAGCGCAGTTCTATTGAACTCTTTCTATAGTCTTTGATGTCAATGATAGCAAATGGAAAGTTTTTCTTCCTCTTACAATTTTTTGTTGTTTAATTAAATTCCTTATTTTTAATCGATTACACCAGATGTCGATTCCCCATCATTTTTTTATTACTATCTATCGACATTAAAACTCACAAAAAAGTATTATCTTTGCAATCGTTATCATCTTGATATACAATCAAACCTAAACTTGTTTTATACAAGGTTATAATCGCACTTATGTAGAATTGAAACAGTGTTGGTACAAATTATCATCGCTCTACCTCTATCATGTTATAATCGCACTTATGTAGAATTGAAACTTCATAATAAGAACGAACAAACCAATCCGAACGATTGTTATAATCGCACTTATGTAGAATTGAAACCTCAGAATAGCTCGCTTAATTTTGCGTTCAGCATCACGTTATAATCGCACTTATGTAGAATTGAAACTTCGAATATGCTTTACCACCTTGTTCGCCAAGAAGTTATAATCGCACTTATGTAGAATTGAAACGTGTTACGAGAACTAAAGAGGAAGTCTCCACTCAAGTTATAATCGCACTTATGTAGAATTGAAACCATATTAAGATCGTACTTTGGATTTCCATCACCTTTCGTTATAATCGCACTTATGTAGAATTGAAACCAGACAGAACCACAATGCCGAATCCGATAGAGCAAGTTATAATCGCACTTATGTAGAATTGAAACTAATCATGCACAAGCCTTTCAACCACGTTGCAATCCACGTTATAATCGCACTTATGTAGAATTGAAACTCACGACCCAATCCTGAGCCGCTGCCTATGCTGGGTTATAATCGCACTTATGTAGAATTGAAACGTTACCAACATGTCTTTTTCTTCCTTGCTAATCAGCGTTATAATCGCACTTATGTAGAATTGAAACCGCATCAGGAGGGAGCGAACCGACATCCGTCAAGTCGTTATAATCGCACTTATGTAGAATTGAAACCTGGCAAGAAAGGTGATGCTTACGGTTGATGGTGCGTTATAATCGCACTTATGTAGAATTGAAACCAGGTCGGGAGCCGTCATGATTGGGTTCGCCTGTTCGTTATAATCGCACTTATGTAGAATTGAAACTCAACGGCAACCCATTATAATTTCCGCACTTGAAAGTTATAATCGCACTTATGTAGAATTGAAACAGGCTCAGCTGAAGGCATTCAACGACGCTTGCCTGGTTATAATCGCACTTATGTAGAATTGAAACTTCCAAAACTCATATGGAATGAAAAACGTGAATCCCGAGTTATAATCGCACTTATGTAGAATTGAAACTTAGGAGAGCCGACCACCCAGAAGTTGTTAAGATAGGTTATAATCGCACTTATGTAGAATTGAAACCACTCCTGCACCATTGTGGAGGTACAATCAGGAAGATGTTATAATCGCACTTATGTAGAATTGAAACCATGGCGAAAGAAATATGGATTGAGAGTTTTGGAGAGTTATAATCGCACTTATGTAGAATTGAAACCTGAAGCAAGAAAGGCATTTGGAGATTTGTCGGGAGAGTTATAATCGCACTTATGCAGAATTGAAACCTGTGCGAGGTGTGCGAGCAGGAGGGAATCGTGACCGTTATAATCGCACTTATGTAGAATTGAAACTCGGAGATGAATGTTTCAGAGAGGTAGAAAGGATTGTTATAATCGCACTTATGTAGAATTGAAACTGTCTTGCTCGCAGGAATATCTGCGCCGAAGCGAGGGTTATAATCGCACTTATGTAGAATTGAAACAGGCATGATCAAGTTTGGTGCCCGCCCCCAATCCCGTTATAATCGCACTTATGTAGAATTGAAACCGAAGAATGTTTACCTTGATGCGCTGGAGTGCCTCGGTTATAATCGCACTTATGTAGAATTGAAACCAGGCATCATTGACGGTTCTGTGCTCACAGCCGTGTTATAATCGCACTTATGTAGAATTGAAACTTTCAGATGTCAATGCCCTCCGCACCGACCTCCAAAAAGTTATAATCGCACTTATGTAGAATTGAAACGCGGTTGCCCGTGCTCCTTTGCCACCTTTCCAGCTGGTTATAATCGCACTTATGTAGAATTGAAACCCGACTAATGTGTGGCGACTCGACCAAAGCCGAGGGTTATAATCGCACTTATGTAGAATTGAAACGCGTCAGGTCGGTCACGTCGGGGTTCAGCTGCTTGTTATAATCGCACTTATGTAGAATTGAAACTCAGTCAGAAGCAACGATTCATCTGGTCTATCAGGTTATAATCGCACTTATGTAGAATTGAAACCCTCTTCATCTGTCAGATACTCCACATTCTCCACGTCGTTATAATCGCACTTATGTAGAATTGAAACTGGTAGAAAAGGACTGGGCGTTCTTCACCCACCAGGTTATAATCGCACTTATGTAGAATTGAAACGCAAGTAATTAACGACAAATAAGGAACTATGGCAAAAGTTATAATCGCACTTATGTAGAATTGAAACTTGCGCTCGATGCGGAATCCATTCACGTTTGCCTGAGTTATAATCGCACTTATGTAGAATTGAAACTCCCGTCATGGTGGGGAAACATTTGGCATTGACATGTTATAATCGCACTTATGTAGAATTGAAACGCTGTTAAAAGACAGGGCGAAGGGCCGAAGAATGACGGTTATAATCGCACTTATGTAGAATTGAAACTAGAGAATGGGGTAATTGTCGCATTCAAGCCGGAACGGTTATAATCGCACTTATGTAGAATTGAAACGACGTGATGACCGAGAAGGAAGAAAAGAAAGATGAGTTATAATCGCACTTATGTGGAATTGAAACTCAAATGAGAAAATGAACACAAACTGCATGATTCCCCCAAAAAACGTATTCAAAAAGAGTTTCAAAATGTTGTGCAGTTTATTCTTTCTTCATACCTTTGCCAATACATTACACTTTATAATAATACTAACTCAAAAACGACATGAACAAGACAAAAACTACCCGATTGCCACATCCACTTGTTGCCCTCATCCCTGTTGTGGTGCTCATCGCTTTCTTGGGCACAGCCATCAATCTTTTTGGCAGCGATTCGTTGAGTGGAGGCAGTCAGATAGCGCTCATCTTTGGCGCGTGTGTGTGTATCGCCTTATCCATGGGCATCTATCGCGTGCCGTGGAAAACTTTCGAGGAGCGTTTCGCCAAGACCATCAGCAATATAGCAATCATGATTATCATCCTTCTGGCTGTAGGCATGCTCTCGGGCTCGTGGATGATCAGCGGAGTGGTACCCACGTTAATTTATTATGGCATACAAATTATATCGCCCCAGTTTTTTCTGGTCTGTGCTTGTGTCATCAGCGCATTGGTTTCTGTGCTATCGGGCAGTTCGTGGACCACCATCGCCACTATTGGCGTGGCATTGCTGGGCATCAGCGAGGCACTGGGCATCAGCACCGCATGGACTGCGGGTGCCATTATCTCTGGTGCCTACTTCGGTGACAAGATGTCTCCCCTCAGCGACACGACCATCCTCGCTTCATCGGTCACGGGCACTGACCTCTTCAAGCATATACGCTATATGATGTACACAACCGTACCCACCCTCATCATCACCATCACCATCTTTCTCATTGCAGGATTGGGCAATGATGCGGGGAGAAACCTACAGGTGACGGAATATATGGAGGGACTTAACAGCACTTTCAACATTTCGCTGTGGACACTGCTCGTTCCAATCATTACGGGTGTGCTCATCGCACGACGAGTGCCTTCTGTCATCACGTTGTTTGCTTCTGCCATCATGGGGGGCATCACGGCACTCATCCTCCAGCCGCATATCCTCCACCAGATTGCGGACACGAATGAACTTTCCTCTTCCATGTCCCTGCTCAAGGGGCTTGCCATCACTTTCTACGGTTCCACAGCCATCGACACGGGGAATGCCGCACTGAATGACCTGATTTCCACTGGAGGCATGGCTGGCATGCTCAACACCATTTGGCTTATCATCTGTGCCATGTGTTTCGGCTCCAGCATGGTGGCAAGCGGCATGATCAAGAGTCTCACCCGAGTCATCGTCCGCATGGCTCACAACCGCTTCAGTCTCGTCGGCACTACTGCCTGCTCCGGACTCTTCCTGAATATCACCACTGGCGACCAGTTTATTTCCATCGTCCTCACAGCAGACATGTTCCGCGACGCTTACCGCCAGCAGGGCTACGAGTCTCGACTCCTCAGCCGAACCACCGAGGATGTCGCCACTGTCACTTCTGTCCTCATCCCATGGAGCACTTGCGGTATGACACAAGCGGCTGTTCTCGGAGTCCCCACTATCGTCTATCTCCCCTACTGCTTCTTCAACCTCATCAGCCCCCTCATGACTTTGCTCATGGCGGCGATTGGGTGGAAAATTTACAGGAATGGGGATGTGAAAGAATGTGCCAGTGAATCCTTAGCCGTTGGGGAGTCCTAAATACTCAAAGAAACGGTCGGACCAGAAGTTCATGATGAGTTCGTCGGGGAATTGGGTCTCTGACAACAGGGGCACCAGACGGTCGTAGTCGGCTATCTGGAAGGAGATGTGGGCATCGCTCCCGAGAATGGTGGGTACCTCGTACTTCTTGCAGAGGCGCAGCAGTTGAAGATTGTTGTCGCGGGCTGCCGCTTTGTTGCGCTGAGGGGCAAGGGAGTGGTTGTTGATTTCGAGCAGGGTGTGGGACTCTTTGGCAGCCAACACAAGGGGCTCGAAGTCGAGTTCTGCCGTTCCGTCGCCCGGATGACTGATGATGTGTATCTTGGGGTTGCGGATGACGTTGAGCATGCCTGCTGTGTTCTCTGCCTTGGTACCTCCTTGATAGCATTTCTCGTGGATGCCGGCAATGGCGATGTCAAGCCGATTGAGATATTCGTCATTGAGGTCGAGACGACCTTCGGTGTCGAGGATGTTGACCTCGCACCCCATCAGGATACGGACTCCGTAGAGATGGCGGGGCACGACGAACATGTTGCGGAAATAGACGAGGGGGCAGGTGCCTTTGATGCTGGGACCGTGTTCGGTGATGCCCAGCACTTGCAGACCTTTGTCCGAGGCGGCTTGCGCCATCTCCTGCAGACTGCTGTAGGCGTGTCCCGACGCTACGGTGTGGGTGTGGGCATCTATCAGTATTTTTCTCATATCTGTCTTCAAAGTAGATGTTATACAACTACAAATATAGGGAGAAATGGGGAAAAGAAAAAATATTTGCAGAAAAAACGGGGAAGATGCTTGTGAATTTGGAGAAAATGCGTACCTTTGCACTCGGTAACGGTAATGAGAGGGGCGTAGCCCAGTTGGTTTAGAGCGCTGCAGTCACATTGCAGAGGTCATCGGTTCGAACCCGATCGTCCCTACGCACTTTCAAAGTGCAACAGCGAGAGGGGCTGTTTCATTACCTAAAAGGAGGAGAGATGCCAGTGTTTTACGCTGGCATCTTTTTTTGTGTAACAATTCAGCGCAAGAACTTCAACTTGCTTTTTCTGAAACTAATTTGACGCCAGTTCGGTATAAGAGAACTTTATTTCGGAAGTTCTTTTTACCGCTTTGCGGGCTTTAGAAAAACAAGAAAAAAATAGAAAAACACAAGAAAAAGGCACTCCACTTTCTCTTTTTTTCTTATTTTCTTTTGTTTTCTCATATTTTTCTAAAGCCGCCGAAGGCGCCATTCTTACACCGAACTCACGTTATAATTATCAAAATTTGTGAATAAAATTATTCTAATTATGGCAATGTGTTTCTTAAAATCCACCACCGAGGGCGATTCGCTGAATAGATTTCTTTTTTGTGTCTTCGAGTTAAAATTAGTAAAAGGAATAAACTTTTCGATAACGAAATGGTCTTAATGGTGTGATTACAACAAACAACATATTACATTAACCCTCATTTAACAGACACAATGAAAAAGTTTTTTCTCACCATGATGGTGGCAGCGATTTCGCTCACCTCATTTGCACAACAGTTTGGCGGCGGACAGCGCCGTGAGTTCAAACCTGAAGACATGGCTACACGCAGAGCCGACCAAGTGAAGGAGGCTGCTCAGACTACTGACGAGCAGTACAAGAAGGTGTATGACCTTTTCCTGAAGCAGGCTCAGGAGCAGCAGGCAAGAATGAAGGAGGCTCAGGAGAAGGGCGAGCGTCCACAGTTCAACCGCGAGGACATGCAGAAGCAGCAGGAGGCTACTAATGCCGCACTGAAGGAGATTCTGGGTGCAGAGAAGTTTGAGGCTTACCAGAAGGCTCAGCAGGAGCGCCGCCAGCGCATGGGGCAAGGTGGTGGCTTCGGCGGAGGTCGTCCACGTGGTCAGGGCGGTCAGCGTCCACAGGGTCAGAACCTGTAAGGTGTCGCCCGAAGGGGATTTCCTCCCTATCAATAATAGCATGAAGAGGAATGCATCAAAAAAATAGGTGCATCCCTCTTTTATTTGCATTTTTCTTTTAAACCTTTTGATTTCCGCTTCGTCATATCCATCGAAAAGAGTATATCTAATCAAATCTTTTAACTAAACTTTATTTATTAAACTTTATCATTATGAAAAAAATCATTCTTACTCTGATGATGGCTGTCGTATCGCTTTCATCATTCGCACAGTTCGGTGGCGGTCAGTTCCAAATGCCAAAACCAGAAGAAATGGCAACCCGTCGTGCAGACCAAATGAAAGAACAAGTTAAAGACGCCGGTCAACTTTCTGACGAGCAGTACAAGAAGGTGTATGACCTCTTCCTGAAGCAGTCTAAGGACATGCAGGCTAAGATGAGTGAAGGTGGTGGCGGTTTCGGCGCTTTCAACATGGAAGATATGCAGAAGCAGCAGGAGGCTACTAACAAGGCGCTCAAGGAAATTCTGAGCGAGGAGCAGTATAAGGCTTACCAAAAGGCTCAGGAGGAAATGATGAAGCGCTTCCAGCAGGGCGGCGGCTTCGGTGGATAAAATGAAGCAGATTATCACGATAAAACAATAATATCACTTCATATCATTCAATGGGGGAAGGTGTTGGAAACGATACTTTCCCCTTCTTTTTGCAGGATAGATTTGGGATTTTCATCAAAATCTTCTACCTTTGTAAACAAATAAATAATATGCATGAAGTACCTGCTGGTCAGTCTCATCGTCATCAATGTCCTCACGTTTTTCATCTATGGCATTGACAAGTGGAAAGCACGCCGAAACAAATGGCGCATCTCGGAAGCGGCGTTGTTGTGGCTGGCAGTGGCTGGCGGCAGCATCGGTGCCTTGTTGGGCATGAAGGTGTGGCACCACAAGACGATGCACAAGAAATTCAAGTATGGTTTACCTGCCATTTTGCTGCTACAGGTGGCGCTGGCAGGTTTCATCCTGTATCTGTTTGTATTCAAATAAAATCTTTCACACATGAACAAATTAATGACATTCATCATGGGCATGCTGGGGATGAGCACCTCGGCTTGCAGCCAAGCATTCCAAAATGTTTCGGTAGAAAAGTTTGCAACCTTGATTGACAGCCCCTACGTGCAACTGGTCGATGTGAGAACTGCCGAGGAATATGCAGAAGGGCACTTGATGGGTGCCATCAACATCGACGTGAACAGCAACGCTTTCATACAGGAGGCGAAGAAGAAACTGAGCACGGACAGGATGGTGGCAGTGTATTGCAAAAGTGGCAGAAGAGCCTCTAATGCGGCAGGGCTATTGACTGCCGAAAACTATCAGGTGACGAACATGCAGGGTGGCATCCTGGCTTGGAAAGAGAAGCAGATGCCTGTGAAGAAGGACATGACAGAGGTGGACTTTTTCAAGACGAAGAGCGGAAAGACTGTGCGACTGTATGCACTGGTGCATGCCAGCATCCGCATCCAGTATGACGACATGGAACTGGAGATTGACCCTGTGAGGAAATTGGGCAACCGCACCATCGACTACACGAAGGTGCCACAACCTGACTTCATCTTTGTGACGCATGAGCATGGCGACCATTTTGACCAAGAGGCCATCAAGCAACTGGCTCGTGTGAACACACGTTTCATCACAAACCGCAGATGTGCAGACATGATGGGCTATGGGTTGGTGATGGACAATGGCAACAAGGAAGACTTCAACTTTGGCATCACGGTAGAGGCTGTTCCGGCTTATAACACGACTGAAGGTCACACGCAGTTCCACCCTAAAGGACGTGACAACGGCTACATCCTCACACTGGACGGATTGCGCATCTACATTGCAGGCGACACGGAGGGCATTCCCGAAATGGCGGACATCAAGGATATTGACATCGCTTTCCTCCCCTGCAACCAACCCTACACGATGACGCCTGAACAACTCGCCCGTGCTGCCCGCATCGTGAAGCCTAAGGTGCTCTTCCCTTACCACTACGGACAAACGGATGTGTCTGCCCTACCCTCCCTGCTCAAGGCTGATGGCATCGATGTAAGAATCAGACACTATGAATAACGTGAGTTCGGTGTAAGAATTACGCCTTCGGCGGCTTGAAAAAAACAAGAAAAAACAAAAGAAAATAAGAAAAAATAGAGAACGTGAAATGCTTTTTTCTTGTTTTTCTAAAGCCCGCAAAGCGGTAAAAGGAATTCCGAACCGTGAGTGCTCTTATACCGAACTGACGTTATGAATAACTCATTGAAAGTAAAAAAACTCGTACCCGACAACAGGTACGAGCTTTTTTCGATATAACTGGAGATGATCAGATGTTATTCTTTCACCACGTCCTTCACCAGACGTACACCCATCACGAAGGCATCAATCGAACAGCCTCTGTCAGGCCAAATGAAGTTGTTCGAGAAATTCATTTCGCTGTCGGTGTTTGACCAATATTGACCTTCGCCCAATTGTTCGTCGCTAGAGAATACCTTCATATTGTAGGGCAGGAAAACAGCACCGGCATCTTCCATCTTCTGCCAAGTGGCGGCATCATATGTGTTGAGAGGGGTGAGGTCTGTTTCTTTAGTCCAATTCTTGACGTTCATGCTGCTATAGGTGACAACGACCGTGTCCACCAACGATACGAACTGCACTCCTTCTGGCTGCTCCCAGGCATCAGGCAACAGGATGATACCCTTTGTGTTCTCAATTGTTCCATAGGCAAGCAGGTTGAGGGCATTGGGACGTTTCCGTATCAGATAGTCCCACTCTGTGTTGGTGAGCGTACGCCATTTGTAGTCGCCGCCGTTGGCAATGGGTTGAGTGCCCCAGTCAACGAATGTGGCACCTTCCTCTTCTTCCAGTTCTTCTGGACGTGGATTGTCACCACTGCCCCAAGCAAAGAGGTCGAATGTGTCCTTCTCGTCGAAGTCCTGATCCAAATCGCCTATGACATTCCACTGATGCTCGGCAAATTGGAAAGTTTTGGTTGACTTGGTGTATTGCAGGTTACCACTTGAGAACTTCACTTGCTGTGTCTCGCTCACTGAGAACAGACCGTTGATGGTACCTTCTTCCTTGCTGTCACAACTTGCCAGCAAGACCGTAGCGAACAATGCGCCAAAGAATAGATTTTTCTTCATGATAGTTTTTAAATAATAGGTAGATAGTGATAAGATTGTAATACAAAAGAGACCCACCCCGCCAATGACGGAGGCGAGCCTCTTTTATCTAATAATGTCTGTTTTACTTGTTGAGAGCCAAAGCCACGTTCACGGCACAGGCTACAGTGCAACCTACCATTGGGTTGTTGCCAATGCCAAGGAAGCCCATCATCTCCACGTGAGCAGGAACCGAAGAAGAACCTGCGAACTGAGCGTCAGAGTGCATACGACCGAGGGTATCAGTCATGCCGTAAGATGCAGGACCTGCAGCCATGTTGTCGGGGTGCAGTGTACGACCAGTACCGCCACCTGATGCCACTGAGAAGTAAGGCTTACCAGCGAGGATGCGCTCCTTCTTGTAGGTGCCAGCCACGGGGTGCTGGAAGCGGGTTGGGTTAGTAGAGTTACCTGTGATAGACACATCCACGTTCTCCTTCCAGAGGATGGCAACACCTTCGCGAACATCGTCAGCACCGTAGCAGTTCACCTTGGCACGAGGACCGTCAGAGTAAGCCTTCGTCTTCACCACTTCGAGTTTGCCAGTGAAGTAGTCGAACTTCGTCTGCACGTATGTGAAACCGTTAATACGAGAAATAATCATGGCAGCGTCTTTGCCCAGACCGTTGAGGATGCAACGGAGTGGCTTCTTGCGCACCTTGTTGGCCATCTCGGCAATCTTGATGGCACCTTCGGCAGCAGCGAAAGACTCGTGACCTGCCAGGAAGGCGAAACACTCAGTCTCCTCGCGGAGCAGACGGGCAGCGAGGTTACCGTGACCGAGACCCACCTTGCGGTCGTCAGCCACAGAACCAGGGATGCAGAAAGCCTGCAAGCCGATACCGATAGCCTCGGCAGCGTCGGCAGCGTTCTTGCAGCCCTTCTTCAGAGCGATAGCAGAACCTACCACGTATGCCCACTTAGCGTTCTCGAAGCAAATGCGCTGAGTTTCTTCACATGTCATGTATGGGTCGAGACCTGCCTTCTCGCAGATTTCGTTAGCCTCTTCGATAGAGGAAATGCCGTTCTCGTTCAAAGCAGCGAGAATCTGCTTCATGCGACGGTCTTGTGACTCGAATTTAACTTCTCTAATCATAGTCTTGTTTCCTCCTTATTCTTTACGTGGGTCAATAGATTTAACAACTCCCTGTTCTGGCTTCGTGCGGCCATAAGTGCCTGTAACGCTCTTGAGAGCCTCATTAGCGTCCATGCCTTTCTTCACAGCCTCCATGAACTTACCCATGTGAACATACTCGTAGCCACAAACCTCGTTGTCCTCGTCGAGGAACATCTTGGTGATGTAACCTTCGGTGAGTTGGAGATAGCGAGTTCCCTTCAACTTGGTGCCGTAGAGTGTACCACACTGTGAAACGAGTCCCTTGCCGAGGTCTTCCAAACCAGCGCCAATCACGAGACCGCCCTCTGAGAATGCACTCTGAGTGCGACCATAGACAATCTGGAGGAAGAGTTCGCGCATGGCAGTGTTGATGGCATCGCAAACAAGGTCGGTGTTGAGAGCCTCGAGGATGGTCTTGCCGGGCAGAATCTCCGATGCCATAGCGGCAGAGTGAGTCATACCAGAGCAACCGATGGTCTCAACGAGACATTCCTCGATGATACCTTCCTTCACGTTGAGAGACAACTTGCAGCAACCCTGCTGGGGAGCACACCAGCCAATGCCGTGTGTCATGCCAGAAATGTCCTTGATTTCCTTCGCCTGAATCCACTTACCCTCTTCGGGAATTGGAGCGGGTCCGTGGTTGGGACCTTTGGCTACACAGCACATTTCCTGTACTTCTTTAGAATAAACCATAATTGTAAACCAAATTTATTGATTAATAATATAAATGTGTTTTCATCAAAATGCTTTGAAAATGCTTGCAAAATTAGTAAATAAAAATAAGAAGAGCGTAGAAAAAGGAGAAAATCTTTTCAATTGACCCTATTTTTTTTGTAAAAAAAGAGAAAATCTGTAACTTTGTGGCATGATTTTTTACGATTAGCTAATTATTAAATCACTGAAACAATGAAAACTAACAAGAAAAACAGGCAAGGATTTTCTTTGTCTGTACTCTTGATGCTCGGACTTGCTTGTCCAATATCGGCTCAAACCACCATCGAAGCCCAAACCAAGACAACCATGACCGAGGTCGTCAGAACTCCCATCTACGACGCTCCACAGGGTAAGGAGGTCTATATTCCGCAAGACTTGAGGGATAACGACTTCACTAAGGCTGCCTCGAAATGGAGTTTTGCCCGTTGCGTTTATACCGATGACGTGATCGTCTTCTGGGAAAAGCCTTTTGGTCCCGATTTGAGCAAGGCTCCCGACCTTGAAGGACACAATATGAAGGTGGACTTGATGAACCTCATGGGACGCATCCAAACTTTCTATGACTATTACAAAAATGACCTTAAATTCATCAAACCCGGTTCAAATGCTGACAAGTATCGCATGATGGTGATGCTCAACTACTCGCTCGAAGGCACCGCCTACGGTGGCGACTACGACGGAGTGATTGGCGCCCTGTGGATTGCCCCCAACCGTGTGCAAGACAAGAAGTTGAACTGCATCGCCCACGAACTCGGCCACTCGTTCCAGTCGATGATAGCCTGCGACCGTCAGGGCGAGAGTTGGGGCGGTGGCGGCATATTCGAGATGTGCAGCCAATGGATGCTCTGGAATGTGAACCCCGAATGGCCCACCGACGAGAACTACCACTGGAAAGCCTTCATCGACCACGCCAACCTGCGTTTCCTCGATGGCGAAAACATCTACCACTCACCCTATCTGCTCGAATACTGGAGCATGAAGCACGGACTCACCGTCATCGGCGACCTCTTCCGTGCCGGCAAGCGTGGCGACGACCCCGCCTCCACCTACATGAAGATGTTCAACCTCAGCAACGAGGACTTTGCCAAAGAAGCCGTCGATTGCTACTCACGCCTGCTCACCTTCGACTTCCCCGGCAAGCACGAGGCAAACAAGAAGTATGCAGGCGAGTTTGTGAACCAGAAGCCTTTGCAGGTGTTTGGTGCCAACATCGTCAAACTCGACACCCAAGGAAAGCCGACCGTGAAGGTGAAGTTCACGGGTGCCGACAAGAACGACGGCTACGCCTACCGACTCGTGGCCGTGAGCGACAAGTCCCATGCCACCTATGGCGACATCGCCACAGGTGCCAAAAGTGTGCTGAAGATGAATCTGCCAGCCGACACCAAAGACGTCTATCTCGTTGTGACGGGCTATCCTCTGGGCGACTACAAACCCTACACCTTCAACCCCACCGACGAGAACACCCAACCCGAAGAACCGCACATCTATACATATAATATAAAGTAATTCAACTTTCGGAAGTTCCAAACAGTCTTTTTTAACACGAATTTCACGAATGAAACGAATATTCATGGCCATGCAGACAGAGAGGTATTTCACGAAGCCGCAAGCGGCAACGAATTTCACGAATGCCAACCGGATGGCAGACTTCCGCGAGAGGATGTCTCATTCGTGTCATTCGTTGCACCAAAGGTGCTTCGTGTAATACTTCTTCTCGCCGCATGAAAAAATTCATTTCATTCGTGAAATTCGTTGTTGAAAAGACCTCCGAAACTTAAACAAAGTAACATGAAACACCTTTTCACCACATGGTGCCTTGCAGCATCGGCACTCACCGTGCAGGCACAAGTTCGACAGACACTCACATCGCCCAACGGTCATGTAAAGATTGAAATAAATGCAGATAAAGAACTGGTCTTTAATGTCATAGACAACGGGAAAACACTCCTCCAAGGAGAAGCGTCGATGCTTCTTGAAGGAACAAAAGCCAGTCAATACATCAGTGCATCCACCCAGTCGGCCAAAGAACATTTCGACGCGCCCAACTACAAAATCACCTCGTTCGACGACGAGTACAACCAGATGAAAGTGAAGAACAAGAACGGCGTGAACGTAGAGTTCCGTGCCTACAACAGCGGAGTGGCCTACCGCTTTATCACCACATCGTCCAAAGGCGAATGGACAGTGAAAGACGAAAAAGCCCACTTCACCTTTGCCGACGACTTCACAGCCTATCTTCCCTACTCCACCAACGAGAAGAACCCCAAGGCGATGGCCTTTCAAGCCACCTACGATGTAGCACCCCTCTCACACAGCAAGCCGCTCGAAGCCTTCCTGCCAGCCACCGTCGATTGCAAGACCGCCAAAGTCACCCTGATGGAGACCGACGTGGAGAACTATCCCGGCATGTTCGTGAAGGGAGAAAAAAACTCGCTGACAGCCACCTTCGCCCCCAGCCCCAAGACCTTCGACCACTACCCTTGGAGGATGCAGAAATACGTCACCTCCACCCACGACTACATCGCCCAAGGCAAAGGCAACCGCACCTTCCCGTGGCGCATCCTCGCCATCACCCACGACGATGCCGAGATGCCCACCAACACCCTCGCCTACCAGATGGCCTCCCCCTCGCGCATCAAAGGAGACACCTCATGGATTCGTCCCGGCAAAGTGGCCTGGGACTGGTGGAACGACTGGAGCATCTCAGGCGTAGGCTTCAAGGCAGGCATCAACCAAGAGACCTATCGCCACTACATCGACTTCGCCGCCAAGCACGGACTCGAATACATCATTCTGGACGAAGGCTGGTACAACCCCAAGAGCGGCGACATGCTCACCGTCATCCCCGACCTCAACCTGCCCGAACTCGTCCGCTACGGCCAACAGAAAAACGTCGGCATCATCCTCTGGACAGTCTTCAACGTGCTGGACAAGCAACTCGACGAAGCCTGCAACCACTACGCCGCCATGGGCATCAAAGGATTCAAAGTCGATTTCCTCGACCGCTACGACCAAGAGGCCACCCAGATGATATACCGCATCGCCCAGCGATGCGCCCAGAGCCATCTCATGCTCGACTATCACGGCATCTTCGCCCCCCAAGGCATCACACGCACCTGGCCCAACGTCATCAACTTCGAAGCCGTCTTCGGCATGGAAGAAGTCAAGTGGACCGAACGCGCCAAAGTGCAGCGCGATGGCCAGACCATAGACGAACCCTCCAAAGACATGCCCCTCTACGATGTCACCTTCCCCTTCATCCGAGGCATGGTCGGCCCCGTCGATTTCACCCCCGGCGGCATGCGCAACGCCAGCAAAGCCGACTTCCAGCCCATCTACCACCATCCCATGACCATGGGCACACGATGCCACCAACTCGCCCACTACATCGTGCATGAGTCGCCCCTCACCATGCTGGCCGACACCCCCACCGCCTACGAGCGAGAACCCGAATGCACCACCTTCATCGCCTCCCTCCCCACCGTCTATGACGAGATGCGCGTACTCAGCGGCAAGATGGGCGAATACCTCATCGTGGCGCGCCGCCAAGGCAACGACTGGTATGTAGCAGGCGAAACCAACTGGCAGAACCGCGACATACAAGTCAGTGCCTCCTTCCTCCCCCCAGGCACCTACGAGATGACCGCCTTCCTCGATGGCGAAAATGCCGACAAGACAGCCACCGACTACAACGTGTGGCAACAGACCTTCACCCTGCCCGTCAGCACCGACCACTCCATCACCGTCCACATGGCCAGCGGCGGTGGCTTTGCCGCCAAACTCATCCGAAAGTAAACATCCCCCTATTCGCAAAACAGGTTTGACGCACAGCCAAACCTTCCATAAGCGTCACTCCACACCCTCTCAACCAACGTCCCCGATGTCGGTCAACCGATGTCCCGGACATCGGTTTTGGGGGTATTGCGATGCCCATCATGCGCCCCTGTTGTTTCGTCAAGGGTGGAAACGAAGAAGGCTCTTTTTGTCAAACAAGGTTAAAGTCTGTGCCAATTGCTTGTCATATCTGGAAAAAGCATTATCTTTGCAGCGCAGAGACTGACGGAGAAAGTCCTTTGGCGGCTTCAATCTCAAAGACAAGTTGGGTTCCTTGCTTGACGGGATGCTCCGCAAGCAGGATGTTGACTACGACAAGAAGCCTAGCATCAAGTGGAACTTCACGAAGTTCCTCATCGACCAGCAGGGGCGTGTGGTAAAGCGTTATGAACCCACCGACAGCATGGAAAAGGTAGGAAAAGATATTGAACAGATGCTGTAAGCGTTTCATAGGAGAAAAATTTTATCAGGCTGAATCTTTTTCTAAAAACTTGTGTTGGATTCAGAGAAAGTTTGTAACTTTGCATTCAAATCACAAACAATCAGCCATGAACAAGAAAAACAATCATAGAAGAGATGTTTCGGTGGAGATAAAAAAGCCCCCATTGGCAAAAAAGACAATAGAAGAAAACCAGAAAGAGAAGAAAAAATTGACCATTACAAAGGGTACATCACTGTGCATCGCCATTGTTACAGTGGTGACCGTGATGGCATTGGGTGTTTATCACCTGATAGTACGCAACAGCGACATGCTCTTCATGGCACAAAGCGAGGATTTCTTCACGTCTAACTCTTCTTTTCTTTCAGAATGTATGCACCATCCCGGCGGTTTCATTAGTTGGGTGGCATCGTTCTTGACCCAATTTTTTTATCATCCCGCTTTAGGGTCTTCCATCATGATTGCCCTTTGGCTGGTGAGCATATTGATAAGTAAATGGGCATTCAAGGTAAAGGCAGCATGGATGGCCCTACTTGCCATTCCTTCCATTTGTCTGCTTGTCAGCACCATCGACACAGGCTATTGGCTCTATTACATAAAGCAAACAGGTTATTGGTTCTACGGAACGGTAGGGTATTTCCTATCCGTTCTGTTGGTGTTTGTATACTCTTTCTTCAAAAAGAAATCAGATTGCATTTTAGTGACAATCTTGATGTCGCTAACTTATCCATTTCTCGGATGGTACACGCTGTTGGCATTCTTATATGTGTCAATGTTGTCAATCACACGTATGAAAGCCACAGACTCCACCATAAGCAAAATCTTATTGCCTTTGACACCATTGGCATTGATTGGGCTGGTACCATTCATGTGCTACAACCTTTATGCCAACACCCGTTTTGAAGATATGTGGACGGTCGGCATTGCATTCTTTGAGAATAACGACATGACCAGTTTCACACCTACCATTCCATTCATTGTACTGTATGCGGTGCCACTCATATTCCCCTTCTTGCCCAAGAAGGTGGAGAACAATAAGAGGATGGCATGGACTGTCTATATTGTCACAATTGCCGTGTTGGTGCTGTCGTGGTTCTGGACAGAAAAAAGCGATTTCCAGAACTACAACTATCATGCAGAGATGCGAATGTATCGTGCTGCCGAAGAGCAGGACTGGGACAAGGTGCTGGACGAGATGGGCAATATTCCTGGTGATGCCTCGCGCGAAATGGTGCTTCTGAAAAATATTGCATTGCTGAACAAGGGAGAGATGGGCACGAGAATGTTCAAGTACAATAATATGGGTGAGCCCCCCACTAACGGGTTTGACACGTTGCGCGTCCACATGGTACAAACAGCAGCTCCACTCATCTATTATTATCATGGCAAGACAAATTTTGCCTTGCGCTGGGGCATCGAAAACAGTGTGGAATTCGGTTACAGCTATGACCGTCTGAAAATTCTGGCACGATGTGCGCTAGTGCATGGTGAGATGGAGATGGCAAAGCGGTATCTAGACATTTTACGCACAAGCATCTACTACCGAGATTGGGCTGAACGCCTGCTGCCCATTGTGGAGAAACCTGAACTTATCAAGAAGTATCCAGAGTTTGACAGTGTACGTGAACTGCGCGACCATATGGGCACAGTATTGGATGGCGACAACGGATTGTGTGAGATGTATCTGCTCACTTACTTCAGCCAGACGATGAACAAGGACAGCAAACTCTTGCAGGAACTGACACTGAACTATGCTTTGATACAGAAGGACATTCAGTTGTTCTGGCCACGCTTCTTCCTCTACGCCCAATTGCATCAGGGCGAACCGATGCCTACCCACTATCAGGAGGCTGCCATCCTGTATGGCAATCTGGAACCTGAAAGTGCAGACATCCAGGGCATGCCTTTCAGCGATGAGGTGAAAAAAAGTTACCAAGGATTCCAGCAAATGTCGCAATCGCTGCTCCAGTCGGGTCTGAATTCTGACCAAGTGGCAGAGGCGACGAAGAGCACCTACGGCAACACTTTCTATTGGTTCTATTTCTTCTGCCGAGATGTTCACTCTTATTAAAATGCCCACTCCTACCCAAATTGATTATTGATTATTGATTATTGACAATTGATCATTGATGATTATGAAACTGAAAAATATCTTGTCGATTGCAGTGATGGCCACCTCGCTAGTGGCATGCAAACATTTGGACGTGCCTTCCGATGCACAAATGGAATCACGTCTTCCTAAAATTTATCCCGACTACACGGAAGTGATGGTTCCCGCCAACATCTGCCCCATGAACTTTGCAGTTCAAGAGGGTGAAAGCGAAACGATAGCAAGACTGACTTCCCCCGGAGGCACATACATCTATGGCGATAATCAGAAAGTGCTGATTGATGAGACAGAATGGACCGATATGCTCAAATCCGCCAAGGGAAAGGAAATCAAGGTAGAGGTGTTTGCCAAGATTGGTGACAAATGGAAGGCTTACCAGCCCTTCAACATCTACGTGGCAGAAGACTCCATCGATGAATACATTTCCTACCGTGCCATCCAGCCTTCCTATGTAGCATACGAGAAGTTGAGCATCAACCAACGCAACCTCACCAATTTCGATGAGCGAGAAATTTACAACAACATGTCTGTCAGTTCCGAGAAAGTGGGCCAGTGCATCAACTGCCACTCCTACAAGAACTTCAAGACGGACAACATGCTCTTCCATATGCGCCAAGGCTATGGTGGTACCATGATTGTGTCGAACGGTGAGTTGAAGAAAGTGGACCTCAAGACCGATGAGACCCTCAGTGCAGGTGTTTATCCCGCTTGGCATCCGACGAAAAACCTCATCGCCTTCTCCACCAACAAGACGGGACAGTCTTTCCACACGAAACACCTGAACAAGATTGAAGTACAGGACACAGAGAGCGACCTGATTCTCTATGATGTCGATAAGAACGAGGTAAGCATCATCTCCGAACTGGACGACGAATTGGAAGTGTTCCCCACTTGGAGTCCTGATGGCAAGAAACTCTACTTCTGCTCGGCACATTTCGAATACTACAACGACAGCATCGAGAAATCGGCTGAGATGATTCAACGATATGATGAAGTGAAGTACAACCTCTATTCTGCTGACTTTAACCCTGATACCAAGGAATTCAGCAATGTACAGATGATATACAATGCCTCCGACTCGCTCGGTCAGAGTGTCACCCTGCCCCGCATCAGTCCTGATGGGAAATATCTGCTGTTCGCGCAGGCTGAATATGGATGCTTCCACGTATGGCATGCCGATGCCGACATTTACATGATGAATCTCAAGACCCAGCAGGTGCAGAAGATGGATGCACTGAACAGTGAGCGTTCAGAGAGTTACCCCACATGGTCGAGCAACGGCAGATGGATTATGGTCGATTCACGACGTGACGACGGCAACTATACACGTCCATACATCGCCTACTTCGACAAGAAGGGAAAGGCACACAAGCCTTTCATGCTTCCTCAGAAAGACCCCTATTTCTACACGTTCTACCTGCGTTCATTCAATCGTCCAGAATTCATGATTGAGCCTGTCAACATCACACCACAGGAGTTTGCAGAAAAAGCCAAAGAGGACGCTATCCCTGCCAAGTACGCAGATAGATGAAAAAGTATCTGAAATACATCAACTTGTTCGCATTCATCACCGTAGCATACATCCTGCTGCCGGTGATGAATGGTGATTATCTATACACCATTCAGGATAACAACGTCTTCATCAATGGCCACACGTTCATGATAGAAACGGTCACAGGTGAAGGCGGTTGGATAGTGTGGGTGGCACGCTATCTCACTCAGTTCTTTTACCACCCCTGGCTGGGTAGCACTATCCTCATCCTCTTCTGGGTGGCCATCTACTGGATCACCATCCGAATGTTCAACATCAAGGACAAGTGGTGCTTTGCGGCATTGGCGATTCCCGTCTTCTTGCTCTACGACCTGCTCAGTTACGGCTACTGGATTTACTATGCCAAGGCACCAGGGTTTCCATTTGTCCCCACCCTCTTGGTTCTTTTCGCTCTATTGTACACATGGGGCATCATCTATCTGACAAGGAATCTCCACATCAGTTGGCACCTCAAAGGACTCATCGCCATCGGTCCTCTTGCCATCATCCCCTACATCAGCCATTTGCTGTGGTCCACATCATGGCATTGGCATCTCGACTATCAGCCCAAGAATGGCATCCTGACCACACTGACTGACAAGAATTTCCGCCACGAACTGCGCATGTACCGTGCCCTCGATGAGTTCCGATTTGAGGATGTTCTGAACGAGATGCCCACAGATGGTCAAGCCCCCACCAACCTCATGGTGCTCTACAAGAACATCGCCCTGATGCACACGGGGCAGATGGATAGGATGTTTGAAACCAACAACTGCGGCATCAAGCCCGACACAGGTGACTCGCCGAAGATACGCACATCACTTTTAGGTGCCCCCATCATCTACTACATGTTCGGGCACATCAATTATTCCTTTCGATGGGCAATGGAAAATGCCGTACAATACGGATTGAGTTTCCGAAGCCTTAAGATGATGACTCGATGTGCCATCTTCAATCAGGAGTTTGAAGTGGCAGCCAAATACATCTCATTGCTCAAAAGCAGCACCTTTCACCGGCAATGGGCAATAGAACATGAAGCATGGATGATGAACAGCACCAATTTCATCCAAAGCAAAGAATATCAGACCTTGTCACCACTGCTCAGCGACAACAAGAACATACTCGACGGTGATGACGGGCTGTGCGAGCAATACCTGTTGGAGTATTTTTCAGATTTGAATCACCCTTCCACTCCTCTCTTGGAAAACGTCACAATGTGCATGTCGCTGTGGGCAAAGGACTATTATGCCTTCTGCGTCCACTTCTACGATTATGTGAACAATCACCCCAACAGTCCGATTCCGCTACTCTATCAAGAAGGTGCCATTCTGCTCGGAAATGCAGAAGAATCGCCTATCACGCTTGACCAGTTCCGCTTTGACGATGTCGTGGCGAACAAGTATAATGGTTTCATCCAAGACTACAACCGACTACTTCAGCAAGGAATCAAAGAGCAAGAGATGGCAAAACGTCTGAAACCTCTCTATGGCAACACCTATTGGTGGTACTACTATTTCTACAACGATTTCAATATTTACTAATTAGCTATATTATTCCATCAACAACATGAAGAAACTGATTGCTTTCGCCTTGCTGGCATCTGCCACTCTGAGCATCCATGCCCAAGGCACCATCAACGATTACAAAAGAGCATTCTCTACAGGTACTCGCCACTCATGGAAGATGACCAACGGGAGTATCAATGTGCATCGTTCTTTCAATGGTCCCAAAGACCAGTTCATCTACTCCACCTACAATGGCGACAGCACCGTATGGTATAAAGTCGACGCAAAGACTGGCGCGAAAGAACTGACCACCAATCCTGAACTCAACCGTCGTCGGGGCAACCGGGGTGGTACCAGTGGTGATGGCTACCACCATTGGATGGAGGTGCGTGACGAGAAAGACGGACGTGCCGAAAGTCCTGTAAATAAAGGTTCATTCATTATTCATAAGGAAAACAACCTATACCTCCAGACAGGTAATGACACTGCAAACGCCGTACAAGTGACCACCGATGGCGTTGACACCTGCTACTATTCCTCTTGGGGACGTTGGTCAAAAGATGGCAAATACTATGCCACCGTGCTCATCAAGCCTGCCCCCAAGCACTATGTGACTTACACACAGTCCTCCCCTGCCAATCAGGTGCAGCCCATCTACACACAACTTGAATATGCCAAACCTGGCGACTCGCTCAATTACCGTATTCCCGTAGTGGTCGACGTGGAAGCCAAGAAGACTATCTATCCTAAATCTACAGCCCTCTTCGCATCACAGTATGAGGTGACCGCACCCAGTTGGGACGACAACGGAAAGACCCTCACCTTCGAGTTCAACGAGCGCGGTCACAAGACCTACCGTGTGCTGGAGATGGATTTGGAGGGTAATGTTCGCACCCTCATTGAAGAGAAGAATGACAAGTATGTGGCATACTCACGCAACTACCGTCGTGATCTCGACGAAAACCATATTCTCTGGAAGAGTGACCGCGACGGACACGCACACCTCTACCTCTACGACCGCAAGAAGGGAAAACTTACCCAACTGACCAAGGGCGACTACTGGGTGCGCGAGGTGCAAGATGCCCAAATCGACGAGAAGGGAAAGGGTTTTATCATCTTCTCCGCCAACGGACGCAATTGCAAGAACATGGGCAAGGTCACGTCCAGTTTCGACGGTAAGATTCCAGAGGAAGACCCCTATAACATTCATTACTACCGCATCGGTCTCGATGGCAAAAACTTCGTGGAACTCACTCCTGAACGCGGAAACCACGAAGCCACGTTCAGCCGTTCGTGTGAGACATCTTTCATCGACACCTATTCGACCATCGACCAAGCCCCTGTGACGGTGCTGCGCTCCTCCATCGATGGACACATCATCTCCACCCTCGAAACAGCAGATATCAGCAGGCTGAAGGCTACAGGCTGGCAAGCACCCGAAGTGTTCGTGGCTCCCGGTCGCGACGGAAAGACCGACATGTGGGGACTCATCCAACGCCCCTCCAACTTCGACCCCAACAAAAAATATCCCGTTATCGAATACATCTACTCCGGTCCTGGCGACCAGTATGTGCCCAAGAAGTTCACCCCATGGCTCTACTATCTGCAAGACGTGGCAGAACTCGGCTTCATCGTCGTGCAACTCGACGCCATGAGCACCTCCTTCCGCAGCCTCGACTTCGAGCAGGTGTGCTACAAGAACCTGAAAGACAGCGGCTTCCCCGACCGCATCGAGTGGATCAAGGCCGCTGCCAAGAAATACCCCTACATGGACATCGAGCGCATGGGCATCTACGGCTGTTCGGCTGGCGGACAGGAAGCCCTCGGTGCCCTCCTCTTCCACGGCGACTTCTACAAGGCAGCCTATGCCGCCTGTGGATGCCACGACAACCGCATGGACAAAATCTGGTGGAACGAGCAGTGGATGGGTTACCCTGTCGATAGCAGTTACGTGGAGTGCTCCAACGTAGAGAACGCCAAGAACCTCAAGGGAAAACTCATGCTCCTCGTGGGCGAAATGGACGACAATGTCGATCCCTCCTCTTCCTACCAAGTGGTCAACGCCCTCATCAAAGCCAACAAAGACTTCGAGTTTATCTTGGTGCCCAATGCCCACCACACCATGGGCGAAACCTTTGGAGAGCACAAACGTGCCGACTTCTTTGTGAAGAACCTGTTGGGTGTTGAGCCTCCAGAATGGGACAAACTCAAATAGAAAAAAGATATAGGCAGTAGCACCATACAAAATGATGCGCCTCTTCCAAGTTGCCACTTCGAGAACCTCTCAAGAAGTGGCAACTTTTTTTAATATAAGTCATTCGTTTTCGACAAAATGAAAAAAAAGAAGGGAAAGAAGACGCAGGATGGCAAAAAGTCCGTAACTTTGTACCGTTTTTTAGAAGAAAAGGACACAAACAAACACTATGCAACAGGATAATAGAACAAAGGAATTGGGAACGAGACCCATTGGCGAACTGCTGATGAAGTATGCCGTGCCGGCTGTGGTGGCAATGACGGCTTCATCGCTCTACAACATGGTGGACCGCATCTTTATAGGACACATTCCCGAGGTGGGCACGCTGTCGTTGGGCGGTCTGGCTGTCACCTTCCCCGTGATGAACCTGAGTGCCGCCTTCGGTGCGATGGTGGGAGTGGGAAGTTCGACCATGATCTCAATCAAATTAGGACAAAAGGACTACACGACAGCGGAAAGGGTGCTGGGCAATCTGGTGTCGCTCAATGTCATCATCGGCATCATTGTGGGAGTGCTCGGATTGGTGTTCATCGACCCCTTGCTGCTGTTCTTCGGCGCATCGGAAAACACCTTGCAGTATGCCCACGACTACATGACCATCATCCTCTATGGCAATGTGGTGACCCACCTCTACCTCGGCCTGAACAGTGCCCTGCGCAGCACAGGACACCCGCATGTGGCAATGAGTGCCACAATTGCTACAGTCATCATCAACGCCATCCTTGACCCGCTGTTTATCTTCACCTTCGAGATGGGCATCAAGGGTGCCGCATACGCCACCATTCTGGCACAAATCGTAGCACTTATCTATGTAATCTTTGTTTTATCAAACAAAAAAGACTTAATCCATTTGCGTTCAGGTATCTATGGATTGAGAAAACGCATTGTAAAGAACATCCTCAGTATCGGTATGTCACCTTTCGCCATGCAGTTGTGCGCCTGCCTGGTGGTCATCCTCATCAACAAAGGACTGACCCGTCATGGAGGTGACCCCGCAATTGCCGCCTATGGCATCGTGAACAGCGTCACGTTTCTCGCTGTCATGGTCGTGCTCGGCATTTGTCAGGGCATGCAGCCCATTGCAGGGTTCAACTTTGGAGCACAGCAGCAGGGACGTGTGGATGAAGTGCTGCGGAAAGCCATCTGGCTTGCCACCATTGTCATGATTGTTGATTTTATCGTGTGCGTCTTCTTCCCTGAATATATTGTCATCATCTTCACCGACGACCCCACCCTGACGACATTAGCAGTCAGAGGCATGCGCCTTGTCTGTATCCTCTCGCCCATCGTGGGTTTCCAGATTGTGACAGGCAACTTCTTTCAAAGTATCGGCATGGCAAAGCGGAGCATCTTCATGTCGGTAAGCCGCCAGTTGGTGTTCCTCGTGCCTTTCCTCCTCATATTCCCTGAGATTTGGGGTACCGATGGCGTGTGGATGAGTATTGCCGCCGCCGATGGTGTGGCATCCATCACGGCAGCCATCCTGCTCTGGCATTTCTACCGCAACAGAGCCACGATCCATGTACCTCGTGTCCGCATGGCAAGCACCCTGAAACGCGTATTCTTCCATAACAGAGTAACTCCCTGACTTTAACCCTAACCCTGACTCTTAGTTGCCATGCGGTTCTTTATTTATCTTTCTTACGATGGTGCACGCTATCACGGTTGGCAGATTCAGCCCAACGGTATCAGTGTGCAGGAGGTGCTCGGCAAGGCACTCTCCACCCTGCTGCGCGAACCCATCGAAGTGACGGGAGCAGGACGGACAGACGCTGGAGTGAACGCCAGTTTGATGGTGGCACACTTCGACACGAAAGCCCCCCTTGATTCGCCCAGCGCGTGGGCTGGCCGCCTCAACAAGTTCCTGCCTTCCGACATCGCCATCCACAAGATTGTGCCTGTGAAGTCCGATGCTCATGCCCGCTTTTCTGCCACCTCGCGCACATATCATTATTATATCACTACAAAGAAGTCACCCTTCGAGCACTATGCCTACCGCTTCTCGCAACCCCTCGACTTCGACCTGATGAATGAGGCGGCTCAGACTCTCTTCGACTACACAGACTTCACCTCCTTTTCCAAACTCCACACCGACGTGAAGACGAACAACTGCAAGGTCGCATACGCCGAATGGGAACAGGTTTCCCCTCTCAAGTGGCAGTTCACCATCACCGCCGACCGTTTCCTCCGCAACATGGTGCGTGCCATCGTCGGCACCCTCCTCGATGTGGGACGTGGCGTGCTCACCATCCAGCAGTTCCGTGAAATCATCGAGAAGAAAGACCGTTGCTCCGCAGGAATGTCCGTGCCCGGCAACGCGTTGTTCCTGGCAGACGTGACGTATCCCGACGATATTTTTATTGAACATAAATGACCATATAATGCCCACGAATTTATCATAAATTTAGATGGAGATGAATCCAAAGGAGTACAAAGATATTGTGTATCAGATTATTGGAGCGGCGATGAAAGTACATAGCGAGTTGAACTGGGGACTATTGGAACCCATTTATAATGAGGCTATGCATTTGGAACTGCTCGACCGAGGCATTGAGAACAAGACAAAACAACCTCTACCCTGTTACTACAAACATCATTTGATGGAAAAGCACTACCAAATGGATATGGTGGTAGATGATGTCATTGTGGAATTTAAGTCAACCAATAAACTCATATCAGCCCATCGTGCTCAACTTTTCAACTATCTGCGTTTGACGAAGAAGCCCATTGGGTTACTCATCAATTTTGGCTCTCAACGATTACAAGGCGAACGCTATGCCTACATTGAAGAAACCAACAACTGCGTTCTCCTCGACAAAGACATGAACATCGTCTATTCAACTCCTAACGATTGGGATGAAGATGAAGAATAAATACACAAATAGACATTCATGAACATTCGTGGGCATTACATGGACATTATATGTTAAAAAGAAAAATAGTTCCTGTTTTTTACACGAATGCCCATGTAATGTCCACGAATGTTCATGAATAATAACTTGTAAAAAGCAATTCCATTTATGTGGCTCATATTAGCATTCCTTTCCGCCACCCTCCTCGGCTTCTACGACGTCTTCAAGAAGAAGTCGCTCAGGGAGAATGCGGTCATTCCTGTGCTGACACTCAACACCCTGTTCTCCTCGCTCATCTTCCTGCCGTTCATCATCCTCTCGGCAAAGGGACACATCCCCGAAGACAGCCTCTTCTACACTCATCAGTACGGGTGGGCAGAACATAAATACATCCTGCTTAAGTCGCTCATCGTGCTCAGCAGTTGGCTCTTCGCCTACTTCGGACTGAAACATCTGCCTATTACCATCGTCGGTCCCATCAATGCCACCCGCCCCATCTGGGTGCTCGTCGGCGGCATCACGCTCTTTGGCGAACGGCTGAATGTGTGGCAATGGGTCGGTGTCATCATTGCCATGATAGGACTCTGGATGCTCTCGCGCTCCAGCAAGAAAGAAGGTATCGATTTCAAGCACAACAAATGGATTGTCTTCGTGGTGCTCGCCAATGTGCTGGGCGCCATCAGCGGACTCTACGACAAGTTCCTGATGGCATCGCCCGAGAACGGTGGTGTGGGACTGGACAAACTCGCTGTGCAGTCGTGGTACACCTTCTACCAGTTCTTCATGATGCTTGCCATGCTCTTCCTCCTGTGGTTTCCACTCCGCAAGGAGACGACCCCCTTCCGTTGGGACTGGTGCATCATCCTCATCTCTGTGTTCCTCTCCGCCGCCGACTTTGCCTATTTCTACGCCCTCGGCCTCGACGGAGCCATGATTTCCATTGTCTCCATGGTGCGGCGCGGCTCCGTGCTGGTCAGTTTCCTCTTCGGTGCCATGGTGTTCCACGAGAAAAACCTCAAGACGAAGGTGGTGGACCTCCTCTTGGTGCTGCTCTCCATGCTCTTCCTCTTCATGGGCAGTTATTCATAACCCTAAAAAACCTCTTTCAACACCTCCCAACCGACGTCGACGATGTCGGTCTGCCGATGTCGACGATGTCGGTTAAGAGGTGTTGAAAAACCCTTTTTCATCTTTCTATTAAAAACGAGAAAAATGCATGAGCGTTGCATTTTTCTCGTTTTTTCAGTTTACCTTTGTATTAGTTTTACGTCTTTCAGATAGAGATGCAAAAAGATGGCGATGACTACTTTTGAACAAATTGCAATCAACATACGACCAAGGCTGCTGGAACTGTGTGAGCGTTTCCTTACCATGAGGCAATTGCCCGAGGAGGCTGAGGACATGGTGCAGGAAACTCTCTTCCGGCTCTGGCAGATGCGCGAGCGACTGGACGATTATGCCAGTCCCGAAGCCCTTGCCGTCACCATCGCCAAAAACGTGTGCATCGACCTGCTGCGCCGACAACAAGTGCCGACCAATACCCTGCACGATGCCGATGTGGCTGACAGCCGAGCGGCTGACCAAGACCTTCTCAGCCACGACATGCATAAGCAGATTGAAGAGGCACTCAACCGCTTGCCCGCCACTCAACGGCGAATGCTGACGATGCGGAGCGAAGGAATGACCATAGACGAGATTTCAACCATTTGTAAAACGACCAAACAAAGCACCAAGACCATGATTTCTGCTGCACGGAGAACCATGACGGAACTGCTCAAGAAAGGAGGACTAAGATGAAAGACCTGAACGACAAAGCACTGCGCCAACAACTCACCGAGCGTTATCTCAATGCCGACACAACGACGGAAGAGGAGGCTGCTCTTGTCAACTTCTACCGACAGAGCCACGAAGTCCTTTCTGCTGAAGAGGAGATTGTCCGCCAACTGGTGCTTGCCTCAACTCAGTTCAACAGCGAGTTCACTCTGTCTGACGAGAAGGTGGAAGAGTTTGACCGCATCATGGCAAGCCACCCTACGAAGAAACGCCGCATCGTCTTGTGGCCCTGGTTGGCAGCCGCCTGTGTGGCAGCCATCCTCGCCATCATCTTGGCACCACCAAGAAGTGGAGGGGACAGCCACGCGACAAGTCCGACAGCACAAATCCATCGACAGAAGCAGGAACAGAAACAAACCTTTCCGAAAACAGACACTTCGAAGGTGATGCCCAAGACGTTTCTTGCTAATCGTTCCTCTTCCCAGGTTTTCCATTCTTCAACAGAGGAAGAACTTGAACAGAACGACTTGTTTTCGGTGGATAGTGTCTTCGGAGTGGAATCGCGCCCCGACCCACTGGCTGAATACACCGCACTGAACGAGAAACTGAAACAAGAGTGCGATGCCGCATTTGAAATAATAGAGAATCAACGTTAAAAACAACAGAAAAACAATGAAACACCACATATTCATGCTGGCGATGATGCTACAAGCCATCGCCATCCACGCACAAAACGAGCACAGCATCCAGCAACTGATGGACTATCTGGAGCAGCACCATCCCGAGGAAATCGGCTATTCACTCGGACGCACAAACGAAAGAATCTATGAGGAACGAAGTTGGAAGAAAGGCTACGATATCAGAAAAGACCGACCCATCGTCCGCTACCAACTGCAACTGCTGAAGGACACCGTGATGCAGCACTTCCTCGATGCCTCCAGCCATGCCGTTGCCTGCCACCACCAGCAGACACCCAAAGGCACAGAAGACGAAATCCATTATGCTCTGGCGCTGGAGAGATATTCCGGCGAAAAACCTCTCTACACTTACGACAGTTATCATAACCATGCCTTGGAAAGTGCCACCTTTCATTATCGCCCAGACAGAGACCAATGCAACCTTTCCGTAGAATACACTAAAAATATAGAACAGAAAAGCAACGGGCAAGTGCTTGACTACCGCCCTCTCATCCCCTTCATTGCCCAAATGACAGAGGCAGCTGGTGGCGAGAAGCACCGGGTTTCCTACCGCTACAACACCCAAAAGGACGAATTGTCTGACAATGCCACCCATGCCTATGTGCTGGAGCAGGACAAGAACGACATGGTCACCAAGTCGTTCAAAGGAGGCGACCGAGTGAATGTAGTGGAAGGTGGATGCAGCGGCACACTCTACATCATTCCTTCAGAAAAGGCGGATGCTGCCATTGCTGACCTCAACAGGGAGATTCTCCACTATCTGCACAGCAACATGGACAAGGAGTTCAACTACGATTTCGTCAACCCCGCAGACAAAACTTTTGCCTATCTCAGGCTCAGCAGATGGGGCGACGACAACTCACCCCGAGCGTATGGACTCCTGTACGGCAAGAAGGATTACTTCGGTCGATACACCATCCTGTTTATCGACCAGGTCGATTCCACGTTCACCCTGCCCAAAGACTACGAAACCATGTTGATGTATGACCACGGCAAGATGGAGCGTGTGCCTGAGTATGAAAGACTGAAAGCCGAACATCCAACAACGGCTGAAGACTATTACCACTACTTGTCCTTGCTGGAAAAGACTCGTCTGCAACTGGGGATAGAAGATTTAGGGCATCATGACAGAGCCGAAATCATCGGCGGCGACACGCTCCGCCAAATCTTCACATGGCAGAAAGAAATCAGCAGAGACTCCATCGATGGCATCCGCAGCAGACTCATCAACGGGTCATTCAGCAACTTCCAGCATGTGGAATCGCACACGGCACAAGGTGACACGATTGAACTGACAGCCTCAGACAGTCGTTACGACCGAGAGAGAATCATCTGCAAGATATATGGAAAAGGGGCACAACACACACTCTTCGTGCAGCAAATCATCAGCATCGGCACAGGAAAAATACCCGTCCCCTACAACACCCAATGGGTGAACGACTTCATCCAGCAAATGAGGGATTCCACCTGCATCACCGAATATCCCGTCAGCTACGAATACGGCAAGAAGTCCGACCTCTCCAACATGGGAAAGGTGAGCGGAAAGCTATATGTGCTGACAGTAGATAGCCTGATGAGTCAAACGAACACATTCTTGAGGATGTGGCGCGAACAAGAGATGAAACATCCCAACCAGACGTTCCATCTTGTGGAAGAGGTCAAATACTCAATCCACCACATCCGCATCACCGACCGCATCCTTGCCCGTTTCAGTTCCCTCCACGGAGAGTTCCAGTTGCTCTGCATCGACCATGTGGAAGGCAAGTACCTCATCCCCGAAGAGTGGCACCGCATCCTCAACTACAAATTTGGAAAGAAGAAATACCTGAAATAAAATTCATGAGCATTCGTGGACATTCATGGTCATTCGTGTTTTCTTTTTAACATATAATAATCATGAATGTCCACGAATGTTCATGATTTTTTTGTCGCTTCACGTCAGAAGAGAATTTTCCATGAAGAGCAGATGCTGTAGCGATTCTTCATGTAGCGGGAAAAAGTGTGGTAGTAGTCGCAGGTGAAGCCCCACGCATAGTTGTCGGTGTCGAGACATTCGTAGGTGATGCCACAGCCCATTTCGAAACGGGTCTCATCGGGCACCGTATAAGTTTTCTTGCCATCAGTGAAGATGTCGCCATCCATCATGCGAACACCCATAAAAGCCCGTGTGGCAAGACGCTGACTCAACGTGAAAGGAGTAGAAAATTTGGCACTTGCATCGAAATGATAAAGATTGATGTGTCCACCCGTGAAGACATTCTTCGTGTCATACACTTTTGCCTGAGCATCGACCACACGGGTCATCAGTTCTACCGACACCTTCGGCGTGATGAACCATGCCACATCGGCACCTGCAGAGAAGGCTGCCCCCGACTTGATGCGGGCATCCCCAAAATGAATGGTTCGGTCACCTATCTCCGTACCCGAGATAAATGTGAAACCTGAAGGCTTTTCGTTGAACTTCAGCAACCGCTGCACATCCCGCTTCCGCAACTCAGGCTTGTTGATGCCATCGACACCAAAAATCTTGTCAGTCAGGAAGTAGGCAAGATTGGTGCTCATCACACCGATGCCAGCCCCCATGTAGAGGTCATTCATCCAATGCTTGTTGTGATGAACGCGGAGCAGTTGCGTGCCAGCTGCCGTAGTGAAACCTCCAATCGTGATCCAAGGAGAGATATAGCCATATTCACGGCTCAAGATTGTGGCTGAAACAAAGGCGAAACTGGTGTGTCCAGACGGGAAAGAATGCAAGTTGCTCTGATCGGGACGTCCCTCACGAACCGTATGCTTGAGCAGTTCGGTGGCACCGAACGAAATGCCCAGAGCCATCGCATTGGCGGTGAGCATACGTTCCAACTTCGAACGGCTCTTCACACCTGCCGCCTTCAGTGCCCAGTTCGCCAACAGCGGTGCACCCCCCACAGCATAAGCCGTCCAGTTGCAGGCATCACCCTTCGCCTTGAAACGGGCATCGTGAGTGATGAAGCCATGATCTGTCCACGTGAGCAAGAGTCCACGCACCAAATGCAGGGTGCCATCCGTCTTGAATGACATCTCACGCTCCAACTGCTTCTCGTCATACACCTTGATGACCTGCTCCACCTTCCTCGTGCGCTCCATCTCCTCGTATTCGGCAATGATGGAGTCCATTTCTGAAAGGAAAGCCGTGTCAATCCTCTCTTCTTGTGCATATACAGCAGACAGGGAGAACAGGAAACTGACGACAAAGAATGAGAAACGATGCATGGACATTGGAGAAAGAAAAAGGCGCAACCATAGGCAGAAGCCTATCGTTGCGCCGATTGATTATGTGAATTAAATCATCATCTGATTACAACTGAGCGAGTTTTCCGTCAGAACCAAGCACATTCACAATCTTGTGGATGTACATCTTCTTCATGTTCTCACGAGCAGGCTTCAGATACTGACGTGGGTCGAAGTCACCAGGATGCTCAGCGAGGTGCTTGCGCACTGCTGCAGTCATGGCGAGACGAGAGTCAGAGTCGATGTTGATCTTGCAGACAGCAGACTTAGAAGCCTCACGCAACTGCTCCTCAGGAATACCGATAGCAGCCTCGAGGTGACCACCGTACTTGTTGATAGTCTCAACTTCTTCCATTGGAACAGAAGAAGAACCGTGGAGCACGATTGGGAAGCCAGGAAGTTTCTTCTCGATCTCGTGCAAGATGTCGAATGCCAATGGTGGAGGTACGAGTACACCATTCACGAGTGTGCACTGCTCTGGAGTGAACTTGTGAGCACCGTGAGAAGTACCGATAGAGATAGCGAGAGAGTCGCAACCTGTACGGGTAGAGAAATCAATCACCTCTTCAGGCTTAGTGTAGTGAGACTCAGCTGCCTGAACTTCATCCTCAACACCTGCGAGCACACCCAACTCAGCCTCAACAGTCACATCGTACTGGTGAGCATAGTCAACCACCTTCTTTGCCAGAGCGATGTTCTCCTCGTAAGGAAGTGAAGAACCGTCAATCATGACAGAAGAGAAACCGTTGTCGATGCAGTCTTTGCAGAGTTCAAAACTATCTCCGTGGTCGAGGTGGAGAACGATTTCAGGATGCTCGCAGCCGAGTTCCTTAGCATATTCCACAGCACCCTTGGCAAGGTTGCGGAGGATGGTGCCATTAGCATAGTTGCGCGCGCCCTTTGACACCTGCATGATCACTGGAGACTTTGTCTCAACTGCAGCCATCACGATAGCCTGCATCTGCTCCATTGTGTTGAAATTGAAAGCAGGAATGGCATAACCGCCAGCAACTGCTCTCTTGAACATCTCGCGGGTATTCACGAGACCAAGTTCTTTGTAGCTTATCATAACTTTCTGTATTTATAAGTTAAAAATAAATTGATGATTGTCTCTAAAAACGGTGCAAAGGTACAAAAAAGTTTAGAGATGAGAGTTTAGAGATGAGAGATTTTTTGCTTTCAGGGTGCATTTTCGTGGATAAAGATAAAAAATCCCCTGTTTTGTTTTGTCCGTTTGATAAAAAATCGTACCTTTGCAGCGCTTTTCCAGACAGAAAGCAATCGAGAACATATAATTTGTTACACCAGCAGTAGTATATTGACTGTATAAAACAAAAGAACTAAAATGAAAAAAGGTATTCATCCAGACAACTATCGCCCTGTCATTTTCAAGGACATGTCAAACGGCGATATGTTCCTGTCACGCTCCACTGCCAAGAGCAACGAAACTGAAATGTTCGAAGGTCAGGAGTATCCACTCATCAAGATTGAAATTTCTTCAACTTCTCACCCATTCTACACAGGTAAGGCTAAACTCGTCGATACTGCAGGTCGCGTCGATAAGTTCATGAACCGCTGGGCTGTGATGAAGAACAAGAAGTAAGACACACTTCAACATAGCACAAAGGAGACTTTACATCATCGTGAAGTCTCCTTTTTCGTTGCATTCCATCACAAGGGGATGGAAACCATACAGTGTCAGCGTCCCATCCATTCCCACAACCGCCAATGCAGGTCTTCCCAAAAACAGAACACCCGATAGGAACGGAAAGGGTAATAACCCCGTTTTCCCCTTGAGCGACCACGGGAGAAGACGCACCTCCATGGTGGACTGAAGTGAGCATATTATGTTTCACATCCCCGTGCACACAATAAAACAGCAGATTCCACGTTACATTATATAATTAGGTATAGAGTATGAGTGAGAAGAACTTTTGGAAAAGAGCACAACGGCGGGCAGCCATTGAGCTGGACAGACTGCGGAAGGGGAACAGATACTACAACTGGTATGTGTTCACGCAGCAGTTGTCGGACAACCTGAAGAAGACGCTCCAGCCGCACTATACGAAGGGAGGCAACGGCGAGAGAACGCCAGTCCCAGCGGTAGTGGCAGTGCACAACGGCTGGACAGAGAGCGGCGGATGGGCCGACAGATTGCGGGGAATGGTGTCCACATACCTCCTCTGCAAGGAGCTCCACCGGACGTTCAAGATTCTGTTCACCCATCCTTTCCCGATAGAGCTGTTTCTGCAGCCCAATACCTACGACTGGCGCATGGACGAGGCGGACGCAACATTCTCCATTCCATCGTCATGTCCCATTTGTCTGGAGGTTGGCAGCGAGAGCCGATGGCAGGCCAAGAAGCAGAGAGAATGGATGAAGCGACACCTGGAAACCAGCCGGGATAAGCAGACGCATGTCTATACGAATGCCACATTTGCCTATTATGAAGACTTCCAGCAAGGCTTTCACGAGCTGTTCAAACCCTCGGCAAGACTACAAAATGCGATAGACCGAGAGTTAGCCATATTAGGGAACACATACGTGAGCGCATCAGCCCGGTTTGTCGGAGCGCTTGGCGATTTTGAAGACACCGTCGATGTGGGGATTCTTCCCGAAGACAAGCGAGAACTGCTCATCAATGCTTGCATGGAGCAACTGGAACGCATCCACCAGACTCACCCACAAGCCACCCTGCTTGTCAACTCCGACAGCACCACATTCCTGCAACGCGCACAGCGGTTGCCCTACACCTATATCCTTCCGGGCACCATCATCCATCTTGACACGAAAAGCCCGAAAAGCACTGTCGATGGACTTTATGGCACCTACGAGAAGACCTTCCTCGACTTCTATATGATTGCCCATGCCACCAGCATCTATCGCCTTCAAGGCCGCTGGATGCGCGCATCAGGCTTTCCGTATGCAGCCTCACGGGTGTACGGTCATCCATTCCACACCTTAGAAAACCACCTCAAACAACACTAACCCTCACCTGCCACACGCCCAGCACACCGATATGCCAGACCCCAACACACAGTCTTCATTCAGGAACATTATGAAAGGTACCGCCCTTTTCGGCGGCACCCAAGTGTTCACGACGGGCATCAACCTCGTCAAGGGAAAGCTGGTGGCTGCCATCCTTGGCGCAATGGGTATGGGCATATCTTCCCACCTCTCCTCCACCCTCTCCCCCATCCAGCAGTTTTTCTCTTTCGGTCTGACCACATCGGCCGTGAAATCCATTTCTGCCACCACCAACGAGCAAGAGCGGTCAGCCCTTATGAAAAGCCTGCGCCGACTCATGCTGCTGCTCGCCCTCATCGCCATGTCCGCCACAGCGGGCTGCTCCGTGTGGCTCAGCATGCTCACCTTCCAGACCCCCAGCCATTGGCCCTGGTTCGTCATGCTCGGCATAGCTGTATTCTTCCTCATGCTGTCCAGCGGCGAGACAGCCATTTTGCAAGGCATGAGAGCACTCAAAGCCCTGGCCATCTGCAACTTCGTCTCTCCACTCAGCGGTCTCTTCATCTCCGTACCCCTCTATTGGGTGTGGGGCATAGAAGGCATCGCACCTGCCATGATGGCATTAGGACTCATCTCATGGGTGACCGCGCGCCATTTCACATGGCGGATCCACCTCGTGCCCGTGCCACAATCATGGCGCACCACCCTCTCCCTTGGCCGTGACATGCTCACCCTCGGCTTCACCATCATGGTGGGCGGTGTCATCGGTTCGCTGGCCATCTATGCCGTCAACACCTTCATTGCCCATTACGGCACCGAATCCGACCTCGGACTCTATCAGGCAGCTAGCATCATCACCGTGCAATGTGCCACCCTGGTGTTCACAGCAATGGGCACAGACTTCTTCCCCCATCTCTCATCCCTCATCCACCAACGCCACCGGGCCACCCTCCTCATTGGACAGCAGGGCGAAATCGTGCTACTGCTCATCGTGCCCGTATCGCTCGTCCTCATCACGCTCGCCCCCATAGCCGTCAGGGTATTGCTCACCAGCGAGTTCACCCCCATCACATTCCTGCTGCGCGCCATGAGCGTGAGCCTTCTCTCGCGCGCCATCTGCTATCCGCTCGACTACATTTGCATCGCCAAGGGTGACCACACCTACTTCTTCCTGATTGAGTGTGTGTGGACGAACATCAAGACCGTCACACTCACCATCGTGGGCTATACGCTCGGCGGCATCGACGGCATCGCCATCGGCTTCCTGATAGGTGTGCCCATCGAGATAGCCGTCAGCATCCTCTTCAACCGTTGGCGCTACGGCATCGGGTACACATCGAGCTACTACCGGCTGGCCGGCTTCTTGACCGCCGCCCTCCTGGGATGCTTCGCCGCCTCCTTCGTACCCTCCCTCCCTGTGGCCTACACACTCATGGCCCTCATCAGCCTCGCCACTTGCGCCTACGCCTACCAGCAGATAGACCAGCGCATCAACATACGAAACCTCATCCAACAGAAAACACATGCCAGAAGTCAGCGTTCTCGTGGCAGTCTATAACGCCGCCGCCACCCTTCCAAGATGTCTCGATTCTCTGCTTAATCAGACACTTACTCCCGTGCAGATTATCTGCATAGACGATGCGTCCACCGACGCCTCGCCACAAATCCTGCGGCACTACCAGCAACAACACCCCACCTGCATCGACGTGGTGGAACTGACTGAAAACCACGGACAAGCATACGCCCGCAATCAAGGGATACCGCTTATCAAGGCTCCCCTCACCGCCTTCCTCGACAGCGACGATTATCTTTCCCCCGATGCGCTTCAGGCGGCGGTGGAGACCTTCAGACAGCACGACGAGACCGACTGCGTGCTGCTCGACGTGCGCTACACCTATCCCGACGGACACACCCACGGCTACCGCACCCGCCCCTTCGACCGCATGACAGGTTATGAGGCCTTTCTGAAAGCCCTGCGATGGGACGTGCACGGATGGTACGTGGCACGCACATGGCTCTACCAGCAGTACCCCTATGACGACACCTGTCACAGCTACAGCGATGACAATACCACGATGGCCCACTATCTCCATTCGCGCGAAGTGAGATGCTGTCCGGGCAAATACTACTTCGTGCAGCACGACGACTCATGCACCCACCAGCCCGGCATGGGACGCTTCGACTGGCTGGCCGCCAACGAAAGCCTGCACCAGAGCCTGTTGCAATGGGGCATTGAGACTCGTGTGGTGGACAGTTACGAAGAGCAACGCTGGCTCGTGCTCATCGGGTGTTTCCAGTTCTACTGCCAGCACCGCCAGTTGTTCACTCACCCGCAACGAGCCAGCGCACTGCAGAAACTGCGCCACGCATGGCAAAGCATCCACGTCAAGAGCCTTCCACGAAGGCTCTGGCACAAGCCCGGTTACATGCCGCTACGCCCTTTCTGGACATTATTTGTATGGCAAGAATGGGTTTTCTACATGTTCCGAAGACTCAGATACGACTCAAACGGTCAAAAAAAGTATAAAAAGCACTGATTTCTCAAAAAAAATGACCACCTTTGCATATTGAATGCTGACAACACATAGAAATGAAAATAGTTATACTTGACGCATATACCGTGGACCAAGGCGAACTCACTTGGGACGGATTGACAGAACTGGCTGAAGTGGAGGCATACGAACGCACAGCCCCTGAAGAAGTGATAGAACGTTGTAAAGGAGTCGAAATGGTGCTCACCAACAAGGTGGTGCTCGATGCATCCGTGCTCAACATGCTGCCCCGCCTGCAATACATCGGTGTGCTCGCTACTGGCTACAACGTGGTGGATCTCGAAGTGGCAAGCCGCCAAAACATCGTCGTGACCAACATCCCTGCCTACTCCACCGAGAGCGTGGCACAGATGGTCTTCTGCCACCTGCTCAACATTGTCAGCCATGTGGATTACTACGCCATCGAAAACCGCTCTGGCAGATGGAGCAATTCACCCGACTTCTGCTACCTCGACCACAACCTCTTCGAGCTCAACGGCAAGAAAATGGGCATCGTCGGACTCGGCAACACAGGCATGGCAACCGCACGCATCGCCGCAGGCTTTGGGCTTCAAGTCTTGGCATACACTTCCAAAGACGAAGACGACCTCCCCTATGGCATCAAGAAAGCCGACCTCGACACTCTCTTCGAGCAGTGCGACATCATTTCGCTCCACTGTCCTCTCACCGACGACACCTTCCATCTTGTCAATGCAGAACGGCTCGCCACCATGAAGCCCTCCGCCATCCTCATCAACACAGGCAGAGGTCCCCTCGTCGATGATGCAGCCGTGGCAGAAGCCCTCAACAGCGACCAACTCGCCGCCTACGGAGCCGATGTCATCACCACCGAACCACCCGCATCCGACAATCCGCTCCTCGCCGCCAAAAACAGTTATCTCACCCCACACATTGCCTGGGCAACGCGCGAGGCGAGACAGCGACTCATCAATATCTGCACAGAAAATGTCCGCGCCTACTTGGATGGAGAACCGATAAATCAAGTGAACTGATACCGTCCGAAGGCAGCACGATTCACTCCAGCACATTGCCATCATCATCCACCCAGATGTCGAGAGAGTCAATATAATGCTCTCCCGAATCGTAAAGTTCTTCCTCTTCTGCTTCCTCATTTTCATTTTCGTCCTCTTCGTCTTGGAACCGTTTGGGCATAAACTCAGCCTGTTCCATGATGCCATCATTCCCAAACATGTAAGACCCGAGACGCAGCATGTTCGCTCTTCCGGCCAAGACTGCCGCACAGTTCATGGCCAACGCATCATGAGGGAAGGCCTCAATGCGTTTCAAGCAAGCAAGGTAGCACACCCTGCGCATCTCATTATACAACTGATTCGGTATTTCTGAATCACGCGAAGAACCCAGCATGCCCTGTGTCAGACAACGCCAATCCAGCCAGACATGATACAACAGCGGATTATACTTACCACTTTTCATCAATCGGGCAGCCACCTTCAGCAACCATTCACCCTCGTTCATCGACTCCTTGCAGTTGGCCCAGTTCAGAAACAGAGAACACTGCTCGTCAAAAGTCTCACATGCGTTCATCTGTTCCAGCATCACCTTCACCCTCATGTCTGCACTCGAATTTTTGTAAGCCACAAACTGTTTCTCTGTCATCTTCTCCATCCGAACTCCCAGCGAATCCAACGAATCCACAAAAGCCTCCTCACTCGTGTAGAACTTATAAGCAACCAACTCTTCAATATCGCCCCATAAGTCACCGAGCAACTCCACATAATGGCCATACCCCCCGTATGGTTCCTCTTGTTCCTCTCGTTCCTCCTCCGACATCTCCGCATCTTGCTGTAAGGCCGCCACAAGACTGTCCTCAAACACCTGAGCCCGTCTCCTCAGTTCCGCATTCCTCAAGAAATCCACACCAATCCCCTGCACCGACTTCACCACATCCTCTTCCGTGGCCAACTCACGTGCCACCATCTCCAGATTGCTCTGCACATTGTGTGCCATCGTACAACTATTGTAGAAATCCTCCGCATTCTTCAAGAAAGGCTGTTCCGACCCTTCATATTGCGGCAGTCTCACCACAAACGAAGTGTCCTCAAAGAGTTCATACCCCATGCCTTCAGTCCACCCCTCTGGTTCGACCCACTCCCCTCCTTCATCTTCCCCACTCTCACTCTTTCCACTCTCCCCCTTCTTCATCTGCTCCATTCTCTCCTTCTCAACCGCACTAATCAAATCCGACAAATCCACAGGTGTCTCATAACTGAACACCTCATCCGGCTGACGCATTCCACCGCCACAACTTGCCAGCACCATCGCTGCCACGATACTAAAAAATCCAATTTTCTTCATAATAAGTATTATGTTTTAGATATTTTTGTAAGTAACTACACAAAATTATCTTATACAATGATGTTTCTCCTTTTCGCCGCAAGCGGCTTGTTTTTTTCGGACAATAAATTCCAATAATTAACGATAATTTTATCCAATAATTATTATTGGAACCAATTTTTGGCAATTATTGGGAATTATTGTCCGAGAAAAATGCGGCTTGCCGCATCATATAAACTATTTTTGTTCGACTACTTAAAATGAACAAGTTGTGTACTTCCGAAATTGAGTTGTTTAAGATTTCAATCAGAAGGCAATAACCATTTTTTCCTAATCCAACAGCGACAAGAACACCCCATCATGCGACACTACCCCACAGAGAAACTCGTCAGGCTCCATTCCATACCCATCCGCATCACACGAACGCTGTTGAATCATCGAAGAGATGAACACCTTTTTATCCTCATGGTAACTCCCTTTGAACGTAATCACCCGTGCCATATCTTCCGCACGTATTCCTTCAGGAACAGCAGGCGGATTCTTATACATCTCAGGAGTGACCACCAACGTTATCTCCATCTCCATCCAAGGTTTCCGCTTCAGTTTCGTATAAAATCCCTGCCATCCACCCCTCAAAGGCTTCACCTTCACCACCTTGTTTGTTTCCATACAATAATTTTTTGCAAACGTACAACAAATCTTTCACATCCTCTCAATTATTAATCAAAAGAAATCACCTGTACTTCTAAAAACTTATCTCTATATTCTTTAGGTTTTACAGATGCTTACTCAAGATTGCACACCTACAAATCAATTGGATAGAAATTTAATCTATTAAAAGTTTAGAACAGAACCTACCCACATAATGGATCGACTCTGTTCTGTATGAATAAGTCTATATTATCAATATTGGTCTATTCAGTACATATTTTCAGTCCAAGAATTTGAGGAGCGTCAATGTTAGCATAATGACCATCCTTCTCATAGGAGAATGTTATCTCTGACTGATACATGTGCCGTGTCTGCACGGAATAGTACTTAACTGTCAATGCACAATCCTCATCATTGCCATGCACATACGCAACCCATACATAGTCTCCTTGAGAAACCTCTATTCGTTCCGCCACGCCTCGGCATTCAGAAGAACAGAACACCGCCACTTCATCTGTGGCCAATTGGTCTGCTTTCAGAGAGTCTGGAAGTGCAAGATAAGCCGTCATGCTATTCTCATAAATGGAGTAATCACTGACAGTCCAATTGGGCTTTGCAAATGTAGGGTATTCTGGTGGGGTTGGAGGATCATCAGGATCCACAATGGGGGGCTGAGGAGGGGCTGGCTCTTCATCTCCGCCACCTCCACCACAAGACACTCCAATCAGAGAAATTCCCACAAGAAGGACTAAGAACTTTATTGCTTTCATATCACACTATTTCTTTAAGATTCGTACCACATTTGATTGATCATTCACTGAGATGGTGACAAGATATACACCAGCCGATAGAGACGACAAATTGAAGGTCTTCTCAAATCTTCCACCAGACACACCGCTTTGATGTGCTTCAGCCACCATAGTGCCATTCATGCTGTAAATCGAGACACCAACGGACTGAACATCGGCTCTGTCAACCTCTATTGTCATCTGGTTCTCTACGATACAAGGAGTGACACTGATGCCATCCTTTCGCCTGGACGCTGTAGCAAACTTGATGTCGGTAGGTACATCCAAGGTTCCAAGAATATCGTTGCTCTCATAACGTATCGGTGCATTAGCCACTGCTATCTGCTCACCATCACGTTGCAAGACAAGTTCCACATTCTCAGTCTCATCACCTTGGATGGTCAAGAACACCATACCATTCTCTTGCACTGCATTGGTACCGCGTACCTTACCATTCACCATTGCAATAAGGCTATCACCCTTTTCTGTGTCAACGTCCATCACCCGACCAATCACATTCATGTTGTCAGCATATAGGTGGGTCTGGCCCCGACGTTTTTTAGCACGGGCTCCCGTAGAACCATCAGGATAATTGAATGTAGTCTTCCCTGCGCTGGCACTACGTTTCAGCATATAGCCCTGCCCCACTATCATCGTTGTCAGGTCCCCTTGCCATCCTCCATTGGCCGAATACACGGCAAATGCATCCTGCGACTTGATGACATCACCCTCCTTAGCATCATAGCCGGCCAAAGCTTCAGCCACGCTCAGATTCCTCATGGGCAGATAAGCGATATAGTTCCAGTTCGGATTCACGGTGATACTCACAGTCTGAGGATTGATAGCCTCACCTGTCAACTGCAAGGTCTGTGCCTGTGAAGAATGAATCTTGAACATACCCGTGTTGTCCAACTTGCCATGTTTCGACAACGTTCCAATCCATTTCCTCTGGTTCGCAGAGTACGAGTCGGTGTAGCGGTCATTCTTGATTTCATCGTTCACAGTCCATGCGCCAGAAGCCAATGCCGTGTTGACATTCGCCAAAGCATCACTGGCCATATTGAACGAAGCCCATGTCCAACCATTGTTTAGCGCAATGCCATCATTGTTTCGCAAGATGCTGTAGGTAAACGTAGCCACATCGCTGCCGTCACCCTCTGCCGTCTCAGCCATTGCCTTGATGACCATATCGCCAGTAATGGCAATAGGAGTCGAATAGACCTTCCGTGTACCATTCTCGTCACAAGGGCAAGAGCCATCCGTTGTGTACCAGACTTTCAGGCCATCACCTTCTACATTCAATGAAATCCCGGTTCCACGATAGACTGATGAACCAGCAGCAATGGAAGCTGTAGGCTTGGGTACGAAGGTTGGATTGGTTTCAGGCTCCATTTCCACCTTCGCCATCGTGGTGGTAGACACATCAAGTCCATCAATACTAAAGCTAATGCCTGTCGCACCTGGCAGTTCACCATTCACCGTGAATTGTGCCAATCCGTTTGCATCAATGACCACTTCATCTTTCTCAAGTGAGGCAATTAGTTCCGCTGCTGAAGAGGCACGCATCTTCTTACCCTCTGCGGCATCAGCAGGAAGGACATATACGGCAATCTCCTTCTTACCCGTATAAGGCACATTGGTCACACTATCCACCACAAGGCTCTTCACTTCCTTCTCGATGTCGAAGGTTTGCGAATAGCTGTCCGCCATCGGGATGTTAGCATAGCTCTTTACTCGGTTGTTCACATAAAGTGTCACTTCCTTTGCAGAGAATGGCTTAGTGGGCACAAACCGCACCTTTGAAGCGTATGTGGTATTCTCATCCATGTATGCCTTTTCCTCATTCATCAGCTTCACAGAGCCTTCCACATACGTTCCATTCTGGCTCACCATGATGTTGTCTGTATTCAGCAGTTCTGGCTGCATATACTTATCAAACTCCACTTCCACGCCATCTCTGTATGCATGAGCACCTTTCACCTCTGGCTGACGAGCCTGCACCATACCGATGTTCACTTCTAACTGAGGAGGAGGTACGGGTAACCACTCAGAGTAGGTAGTCTCATAACCTTCCTTCTCGAACTTTACTTGCCAAAGACCTTGTGGCACATCCCAACGATAGTAGCCGTATTCATCAGTAAAGAGAGGATTTTCCTGCGCGTATTTTGCCGCATCCCACTTCACAATGTTCTCACATAAGTCGCCATACATATTCTCAACCATTTCCTTGTAGAATACAGTAGCGGTTGCCCCTTGTACACGGTTGGAAAATACGCCCTCATAGACATAACCAGATGGATCGCGCTCGGGCTCTTTCTTTGGACGTGAATCACATTCACATGGATTCTTTCCACATTTTGGACATTTGTCATCACTGCATTTTAGTCTGCTCTTCTCATTCTTTCTTATCGACATGTATTGTTGTGATAAATTTCTTCCATCCTCCATATAACGCTCGGCCATTTCTCCTAAAAAGCTATTAACAACGCCTGCTAATGTTTTTACAACCCATTTAGTAGATTTTGCAGCAGGATTGAATGTCATATACATACCAAAAGCATTTTGGACTGTTGATATAGCAAGAGCTGCTCCGTATTTTTTCCCTACAGTATTTCTATTATTTTCTGCCTTATTTTTAATTGCAACAGCTTGAGTATAGTCATCTTTGCAAGGTAATATGGAGTTTATAAAATTATTCCATTCATTTATATCTCGGATTCCTTCGTTACCATAGTTTACCAATTGGTACAGATTTCTTGCAATATCCACATATTCTAAAACAGTTCCAAGTAATGCTAATTTCATCATTCGGCAATTCTTGAGCTTATCTGACTGGGATTTTGCATTTTGGATTTGTTTTGTAAGTTCCATATTTTTGCCCATCAACGTGCCACGTTCTACTAATAACTGGGTTTTCATATTTTGTAGTTCTTCATAGAACATGCGACCGCCTCCACCTTGATTGATTATTTCTAACTGACGTTCAATATCACTCAACCTCTTGGCATTTACTGTTTGCTGAGAAATCAATCGAGCATAGTCTTTCTCTAATTTGGCTAACTGTTTCTCAATTTCTGAAATCTCGTCTTTAAGCAATCCCGCCTTATCATCAACCCAATTAAATACGCCTTGAATAAACGTCTCAATGTTAACGACTGCCTCACGCAAAGATTCAACAATATCTTTTCCACTTATTCTTCTTATTCTACGTGAAGCATAATGTACATTATCTATTGGCCGCGCAATCCAAACTATATCACTTTCCCTGTCTATTATTATCAGATCTTTATCTTCGGCATAAACCAATATATCTTTTCCCTCTGTCATTAGTAAGTGTTCAAACAACGTACTATCAATCTTAGACCAGTCAAAATCTTTTGGACTAATTTGAGACAACATCATTGGAACACCATCATGTTCATAATAAAGAGTATCCTCAATGGCATCAAACACAGCCTCATAATTTAAGGAGTCCTTTGATAGAATTGCAAAATCAAAACTTGTAATGGTAGCCTTAACAGAATCAATGAGTAATGCACCACCGTCGTCACAACCTATCAATTCTCTACACTCAAGAAGAAATTGTCGCGTAGTCTCTTCATCCATTTCATCTGAGACTTTAGTATAAATAGATTCCGCATTAATCGCAAACCCCATTAAAGTACAGTATTGCGATATTAATGATGCCATTTCTGAATCATCATATTTCTCGGTACTACTCAATTTTTCAATTTGCGATGCAAGTGTTTCTAATTGTTTAATTTCCGACTCATATAACAAAGAATCTCTTTCTTGTTGGTCATGCAGGATTTCGTATTCATTGCGTTGTGCTTCAGCATTTATCTTTTTGATTCCGATGTTATCAACTGCCGTTGAAACCAATGTTCTATCGGCCTTAATGTCAACATTTGCTATAAAATCAACCATAACGCCCACAGGCAGTTCGTTTGAGCCATATTGACGTACAGCCACCCAACGGTCAAGGTTCTTATCGTAGGATGCATAGAGAGGATGCCAATTCCCCTTATCGGTATAAACACGAATAGTAACGCCCTTGACAACCGTTGTGTCATTGTTTGTTAAATCAGCCACAAAGGTAACGTCCGTATCTGTATAAAACATGTACGATTCACCATCACCCGTCTGATTCTCCAAATCGAAGACAACCTCAATGTTTTTCTTCAACCAACCGTTATAGAACGACATTGTCACAGATTTTGCTTCTACAGTATATCTATCATACAAACATTCTTTCGTTTCAGATTTGAGTTCCAAACCTTGTTTTGTTGTAACTTTTGTATAAATCTGATGTGTTGACAAGTTGTATGGTTCATTCAGTTCACACGTTGTGATCCATGTGCCATTTGCCAACGATGTTGTCTGACCTATCAGAACACCATTGTCATAAATTTCGATGTCAGACGTACCATTAGCCGTTCCACTTACAGACACTACAGTTTTTGCCACTGTTGATGGCACATTGATAGAAAGGTCTTTGGCTGTGTAGAAGGCAGAACCGATAGGCTGGGTCACATTCCTTCCTGAAAGGTCGAACTGCACAAAGGCACTTGGTGCATACTCACCTCCGAGCGTAGGAATAACGCAGAAGCGTACACGGTCGGTGTAGTTGGTCATCGGAATGGTGATTCGACTCCCTTCCAGAATGTAGCTACTGGTACGACTCCCCACCATCACCGAGTTCTCCACAAACGAGCACGACTCTGGCAAATCGACAATCATCTGCACGTTGCTGACGTTAGTGACGTAAGCAGGCTTGAAGTCAATGTGGCCAGTCAATGTCAGATAGTTACCAATCACGATGCTTGGTTTGTTCACCGTGAATGATGTGCCGTCGCCTGTATAGTAAAGCTTGCTTTCATTAAAGGTTGGCATTTCGTCTATGCTGATGGTGCTGATGAGACCACTCTTCACATCCACTGTTTGTTTTACATAGTCTGTAGCCTCCAATAATCCTGTTTGTGGCAGTTCTTCAATATCGTAAATGGTGTTGAAGAATGCACTCTTACCCATAGTCACCAAAGTGTATGCACCATCCGTAAGGTCGTCAATGGTGAGTGTAGCATTGGTATAGTTGTATGTCTTCACCATCTTACCATTGGCATCGTAGAGAACACCAACCACAGAAGCATTTTCATTCTTGGTAAAGGAAGCCTTTATCTTTCCGAGTTCCGTCAGATTGAAGGTTGCCAACCCTTGCTGTTTGTCGTCAATGGTTGCTGTCGCCTCCACTGGCATAAAGGCATTCTTCCTACTTGTCGCTGTCAACAGGATCACATCGCCCTCATCCACCTCTTCCAACAAGACAATCTGAGGATACTGCACATTATATTGGCTGATGTTCTTCTGCTTCGTCTTGTTATAGAGAGTATAGTTGATGTTGTTATAGTCGCTGTACCAATTTTGCACATCGCCTCCATCTTCACCTTCAGCACATGTCGTATAGGTAAAGTTCAGCGAGATAACAGCACCCGAGATGGCTTTCAGCAACACATCTGGTAAGGTCAGGGCTTCATTTCCCGTCAAAATTCCCTCACAATCAGCAGTCTGGCTTATATGGTCTGCTGCTGCCACAGAAACAGACGTGGGTACCTTTGCTACGGTCAGGGTATACTGACCCTTCGAGTCTGTTTTGACATTGATGGTCTTGGTATATTTTCCGCCAAACACCTGAGAAAAACAAACCGTCGCACCACTCAATGCCATGTTGGTCTGGGCATCCTTCACTAAACCAGACACCTTCATCTGCTCGATAGATTCCAGTTTACACACAACATTATTGTTTCCACCCTGTACCACATATTCAATAATAGAGGGCGTATTGTACTGCATTGCCAATTCTTGAGACAGAGTCACACGATAGTTCACCTTCTTTTCCGATGGTAATCCTTTTAGCGATGTACCTTGTGCGATATAATGTCCTTCTGCATCTGTCCATGTCACCTGTGTCTGTGCTGTCACATCCTTACCTGTCGCATCCACAACGGATAAGTTGACATTTTGTGGTTTGGATAATGAAGCAAATGTGACATTCACATCCTCCTCCTTCATCTGCACATCATCGATCCGGCCAAAAACATCTCCATATTGATTGCAAAGCACTATATCCCATGAAGTGTTATGAATGACATTGCTGAAAGTGTATGTAGTTCGGTCTGTCATCACATAGTGTAACTTCTGGTCATTCTTCTGGTTGACAAGTTCCAACCACATGTTAGTATAGTCGCCCACATTGATACCTTCAGGAAGATTCACACGCAGATTGCTGATGTCTTCCTGCATAGGGAACAATGTGAACTCTTTCCATCCTTCTGCATCCAGATATTGGTGTAAAGCAGCTGCTGGCACATATACCACAAGACCTTCTGGTACGCCTTGAAACACACTGCTTTCGAGTGTTGGCGGTGTCATGGCATACACTGTGATTGAAGAAAGTTTGGTGCAGTCAGCAAAGGCACGAGTACCTATCTTCTCAATAGTGAAAGGCAGATAAACCGTTTCAAGGTTTGTATAGTCGAAAGCATACGAAGGAATTTCTGTCACTCCTGTCACTCTACTCAAATCAAGCAAAGTACAATTACTGTAGTTGTTGGCTACACCAAAGTCATTGTTACCTATTCTACCAGCAACAGTTATCATGGTCACTTCCTCGTTTCCGCTTCCGCTGATAGCCTGTTGGATGGCACCATATAGTGAACCAGACTGGAACTCATCCACAATGACATGTCCCGTTTTTTTATCCCAGTAATTACTACCAGGATTGGCAGGGTTGGCAGGATTGTATTCAAATATGCCCACAATACTCACATCATGCTTGGGCATTACATAACTGAACGATTGTTCGGTGGAGAGCAGTGTTCCATTCAAACTCCATCCTTTGAATACGAAATCAGGATTGGCGTATGCTCGAAGCGTGTTATTGCTTCCCTCTGCAAGCCGTTCCTTTTGGATGTTGAAACTACCACCATCTTCTGGAGATGCCGTCAATGTGAGGGTGTGCTTGATTTCTGGTACACCAGGGTCTGACGGATTCTCAGGATTATAGTCTCCGCCTATCTGTGCCCATGTCGTCAAAGAGCATAACATGGACAGTATAATGAGAATTCTCGCTTTCATTATTTCACCACAATTTTACGTTTAACATCCTTACTGCTTATTACATAGAGACCTTTGGCCAGACTTATCGATTCTCCTGCTGCCACTTCTGCAACAACACGCCCATCCATGCCATAAATGGTACAAGGAGCTTGGGCTGACACCGCTCCATTCCCTACATGAATAGTTGTCTGAGTCAATTCAGATTGCACAATTCCAGTCGCTTCTCCAAAGACAAGCATGAAGCGGTTGTCAGTAAAACCTTTCACAGCATTGAAGGTGTATCCTTCACTCAATACGCTTTCTGTCTGTGCCTCATTGTCTATCAATGTGACAGGAACAGAAAGAGAAGAATTCAAAGCTATCGTATATTCCCCGTCTTCTTCAGCATAGAATCCCAACTGTGCTGTGCCATCATCTTCTGAACGCTCATTGATGGCATATCGGACTCCGTCCTCTACAGAATAGATAAGAGTAGAACCATTTGTGCCTTCAATAAACTTGGAAGCATCCTTTCCCAACTCATACAAGCGAGAAGCATCCTCATTCAGCACAATACGAGTGTGGTCTTCCTTCTGACCATACAGCAAAGAGAAGTTGAGTATTTTACGATTCTGAGTGCCTTTCACTTTTCGCGACTTGATTCCTTCCGATGCTGTTTGGACAACATCATCCTTTTGACGTCCTTCCTTATGAAAAACAATAGAAGACGTGTCAACTGGACGTTGTACAAAGAAGGCCTGAGTCGGTCTCAGAATATAGTCATCATCCACAGGTGAGTAGGCATCATAGCGACCATAAGCATTATTCCACACCATAAATGGAGCCGTGAAGTCCATTTGACGAGAATCAAAATGGCAGGGATAAGGATTACCTATCAAATTCCATGAACGATTGTGGTCAAACTCTCCAACATATTCATTCAGCGGAATGGTCACATTCTCTTTGGTAAAGACATTATTCTTTTTATCTGCAGCAGGGAATGTAAAGTATACGTCTTCCTCACTACACCTCAATATATAGCCCTCATAACCATGCATAATACTATCTGTAGTGAGGTCTTTCCAAGTATTCCCTGTTTGCATGGCACGGTCTGCACCAGAGTATTTGCGAATCACAAATCGGCAATCTTTTGAATAAGTAATGTCTGACACTTTCGTGTCGTAAGGAAGAGAAATGAAGTACCACACGCTGGAGTTGGGGCATTCCAAGGAGATTGAGACGGCATCAGCACTCATCTGACCATTGGCAATCAAGGAGGTGAGATGAGCGTACTGATAATCATATACTAAATAATGACTTTGCTGGTATTTACTCATCTTAAACTCTGAATCTCCATTATAATCAAGACTACCAATTTTATAGGTAGATGAATAATAATTGGACTTCTGTTCCACCCAATTAAGATTTAAAGAACAATCAGAAGCAATACCAGAAACATCACTTACCGTAACCTCATCATAAATGTACAAATCTTTTACTTTATCCGTTTGAGGCAAAATGGTGTAGAAGTTTCTCCATTCTTCTGATGCCCGATACTTGTCGATAGACATGGTTGGAACATACAATTTCACATCGGTCATGTCACAACCAGATAACATAAAATTCGTATGAGAAGGGGGTACAACAGCACGGCACGTAACCTTTTTTATATTAGAACAAGCATTAAAAGCTAAATAAACGCGCTTTAATGTGCTTGGCAAATCAACTTCTGTTAAAGCAGTACAAGATGAAAAAGCATTAGCATCTATATCAGTCAGTCCTTCGCCAAAAACAATGGACTTCAGTTGTTCACATCTAGAAAAAGCATAATCTTCTATTCTCTGTACACAAGGAAGGATAACAGAAGTTATATTTGTCTGACAGAAAGCAGATTCTCCGATTCTATGCACCGAAGAAGGTATAGTGACAGAAGAAAGATTCTCACACCCATAAAAACAACCGTTACTAATTTCTGTCACAGACGAAGGAATGACTATACTTCGTAGATTTTCACATTGAGAGAACGCATAATCACCTATCTCTGTAACCCCCTCTGGGATAGAAAAATCAACAAACCCACAATGAGCGAAGGCATTAGCTCCTATCGTATTTACTTTCGGGAGAATAACACTTTTTAACTTTCCACAATAAGAAAAAGCGTTAACTCCAATACGATTAACTTCTGGCAATTTTACTTCTTGCAAGAGGCCCAATCCCATTCCTCCACTTTGAGAAAAATCATTGGGTATTTCTTCAATAATTGCTTTTGACAAGTCTAACTTGGTAAGTTGCCTCATACGCTTAAAAACATTCAAGTCATCCTCATTCAGTTTACCCACAACAGTAAGTTCATTCACTTTATACCAGTTGCCGGTCTGCTGTAAAAGCAATTGGGCAAACTCTCCCACCTTTGTCATGTTGATGGTGAGTTTTAAGAGTTCTGTTCCTTCTTCATTAATCAACACATGGTCACGCCAAGAAGAGTTTTGATAATATGACTCCAAAGTTTCTTTGGGGACAAGTATTCTGTCTATATCAGCTAATACAGAAGTTGACACATTTTCTATATATCCCTGTGCATGTATGGTAGTAACACAGGATGGCAAAATGTAAACCCCCTCAATAGATTTAGGAAGTATTAACGAGGTGACACTTGGGGCTCGTTCAAAATCTATATATGAGGTATCATAGGAAGACCCTATAGATTTGACTGGTAAAGTAATCATATCATCACCATACCAAGACTTAACCCGTATGGAATCAGGTATTGAAAGTTCCTTTTTTGTCGAGATAGCACCACAAAAGATAACATCGCTTCCAAAGACCGATTCATAGAATCCCAATACGGTTCCATCAGCAAGAGTTGTCGTATAGTCAACGTGGACATTTTTAATGCCAGAGTCGTAATTAACTACAGCATCCAATGTTGTGGTCTCAGCTGACACCGACATCGCACAGATGTTAAAAAGCACCGCGAACAAAAAATGTAGATTCTTTTTCATTTTGTGTTATGATTTAAGTTAGTACTAATTTTTCCCTTCTCACAGCCAGCACTAACTTCACAAAAGAGCAAAAGAAAGCGCAGACTTTCGCCATACGCCTTTCAGGTCTGCTACAACCTCCACTAACTACGGGATAAGTCTGCGCACATAGAATGCGCATACTCCAAGTCAGTGGATATTGCTCTTTTCTCGTTTTTCGGTGTAGCAGTTTGAAAGGCGATTTGAGCAAATAAAATGTCATGTTCTCGAAACACCCCAAATGGTGTTCATCGGAACACGGTTGCAAATTAAGGGCTTTTTTTGTTATTGGACAAACATTTTGGGAAGATTTTTTTTGAGAATGTGTTGTGAAACATAAAAAGAGATTGGATAATATCTGAGAAGGTTGGTTCTATGTCTTGCACGAACACACACCTGTATCCGTCGCCATCACACACTCATGTCCTCTACGAACGTACACCCGTGTTTACCTCGGTCGCGCACCTGTATCTTGGTCGGCCTCTCTTCCGTGTCTTCCCTGCTCTCTCAGGCATCATTAGGTCGGGCTGGCAGGCGTTATGTTCGTTGAAGTGACGACTGACAGATGCGTGAAGTGATGAGTGCTGGATGCGTGAAGTGATGGGGGTGGGATGAGAGTGGATTAAGGTGAGGGATGAAAATGGAAAAGGGCTTCGGCAGATGGGGTCTGCTGAAGCCCTTTGTGGGGGTAAGAATTTTTCAAGATGCAGGTATCTATCGCTTATTCATTTCATGTCCTCCTCTGTCACCTGTGCTCTCACGCGGCTCAAGGTTTCGGGTGTCATCTGGAGGAAGGAGGCGACATTGTGGAGAGGAGCACGACGGATGATTTCCGGATTCTCGCGGAGGGTACGAATATAGCGTTCCTTGGCAGTCTCGAAACGGAGCACGTCGGCTTTACGCTGCGAGATGATGAGGGCACGTTGGTAGAACTTGAAGATAAGTCGGCAAAGTTCAAACGTATGACTGGCTATGGCTTCCATCTCTTCGTGCGGAATGCCATAGACCACACCTGGCTCTATCATCGACGCTACGATCTTGGAGGGTTCACGCAAAAAGAAACTCTCAATGCAAACCACCATGTCTCCCTCATGACTGATATGTTCGGTCACGGTCGCATTGTTCTTCGTATAGTACTGCAACACCATGCCCCTGTCCACATAGAACATGTGGTTGCACACCTGACCCTCACTGACCAGTTTATGACCACGCAGCACTTTCATGGGCACAAGGATGTTGGCGAAGGCATGCAATGCCTCCACACTCAGTTTCACATCATAGATGCGGCAGATCTCCCTTGCCACATCTCGGCGTCGGTCATTCAGATTCACAATATCATTTACAATTTAGTCATTTACCCTGCGGCAAGTCGCACACCGTGTCAACCCTCTAACCCCTCAACTCTAAACTCTAACCCCTCAACCCTTTCCGTAGTCGCGTTCACCGAAGATGGTGGTGCCGATACGAACCATCGTGCTTCCATGCTCCTGCGCAATAAGATAGTCACTGCTCATGCCCATCGAGCGTTCCTTGAAGGCAGGTTCGTCAGCAAAGAAGCATTCCTTCACAGTGGCAAAGACCTGGTTCACCGTGTCAAACTCACGGGCTATCTGCCCCTCATCGTCAGTATTAGTCGCCATTGCCATCAGCCCCACCACACGCACATGCTGCATGGTCTTCCATTCTCCTGCCGCAAGCATCTCCAGCAACTCGCCGGGAGTGAAACCAAACTTGGTCTCCTCGGCTGCCACATGTAGTTGCAACAGCACATCCACCACCCTATCCACCTTCTCTGCCTGCTTGTTGATTTCCTTCAACAATTTCACAGAATCAACTGAATGTATGAGACTTATATATGGCACAATATACTTTACTTTATTCGTCTGCAAGTGTCCGATAAAGTGCCATTCAATGTCCTTCGGAAGCACCTCTTCCTTCGCCATCAGTTCCTGCACATGGCTTTCACCAAAGATGCGTTGTCCTGCCCCATAAGCCTCCCGAAGAGCCTCTACAGGATGGAACTTTGACACAGCCACCAAGCAAACACCCTGCTTCAAGGTGGCCCTCACCCGCTGCAAATTCTCTGCAATCATTTATGCCTCAAATTCTGGTTTAGCGTCCTCTTTCTTGTCACGTGCCACAAAGCGGAACACATCCATGATTTTAGTTTCCTGCAAGGAAGCAATGCGGTAGTCCATCAGACTGCCCTTCATGCCCTTGTCAAAATTCTCCACAGCCTCGTGGAACGTGCTAGCCTGCACCAGCATGTTGTTGGCAATCTCCTTCTCCGTCTGCGTCTTCTCATCAATCGTGATGAAGAGACAACGCACCTTGTACCACCTGTCAGCCACATCGCTGTCGCTGGTGAAGATTTCAGCATACTTCACACGCTTGATGTCCGTCACGTCCAGATTGCCGTGCGCATAAGGCTTCACCTCCTCAATGATTCTCGACTCCGCCTCGGTGAAGTTCAGCGCATCCACCAGATACACAAACGTCTGGGGCTTCGTGGTGCCGTCGTCCTGCATCACATCCATCTTCACCTTGCATTCAAACCAACTATTGATTTCCATTGCTTTTTCTCTTTATTCGTTAATAACTGGAGTGCAAAGATACGGATTTTAAGTGAAATGCAAAAAGAGAAAAGAGAAAAAAACTCACACAACCCCCTCTTCCACATACGAAGCCCCTCCGCATCCTTGCCGATGCAGAGGGGCTTCGCCCTTTCTCTTCTACTGATTTTTATTTATTTCTTTTTCTTGGCAGTGCGCACCCCATTAAGGAAGTCCACCATCTTCTGCAGATTCGCTTCCGAATACATGCCCATGCCGTGACCTCCTTCGGGCTCACGCAAGATGTGGCTTTCCACACCAGCCTTCTGCAGTTGGTCGTAGAGATACTGGCTCACGCAAGATGCCACCACATTGTCCTTATCGCCATGGAAGATATATCCTGGCACATCGTCCTTGTCAATGTAGCCCGATGCACTCAGCAGCAAGAACTTGCTCTCGTTGCCTTCCTTCGGAGCACCGATAAGTTGTTCCTCAGGCGTGTTGCCCTTGCCACCAAATATCATCGCATTGCCACATTCCATCTGGAGCAATTCGGTTGGACCAGACCAGTCGCAGAATGCGTTCACATAACTTGACTCCTTCGTGTAAGGACCCACGCTGCCTTCAATGTCATACTCTGCTTCGCCCTGCTTTGCCACCTTAACGCCATTTGAGAGCGCTGTCACGGCAGACAGGTGACCACCTGAAGAGAATCCAGATGTAGCGATGAAAGAAGTGTCAAATTTGTACTTGGTAGCATTGGCACGGATGAAACGGATGACCGCTTTGATGTCATTCACCTGAGCAGGCCATTTGCCATCACGGATGGAACGGTGGTTAGGTGTCACCACAGCGTAACCAGCCTTGAGCAACGCAGCACAGATGGTGTTGATGTCAGCAGCACCCTTAGAACTGTTGCTGCCCCATGCACTTCCGTAGATATGTACCACCACAGGATATTTTTCCTTCACTTCCTTGGGAAGATAGATGTCAAGCATGTGGTAAACCTGTCCGTCATCGCCAGCATAGTTGATGTCCGCAAATTTCTCGGAATACTCTGCCTGAGCCTGAGAACTCTGGTCTCCACCAAAGCCACCGAAACCACCACCGGGGAAGCCACCGCCAGGGAAACCGCCGCCAGGCTGAGCCATCAATGCTGTTGCACTCATCAGTGTAGCACCAAGTGCCAATGTCTTCAAATAACTCTTCATAATTTTGTTTTTTTTACTAGGTTAGAGTGATTAAAAAAGTTTATAATAAAAGAATAACATTATTTTGGATGTAAAAAACGCCCATAAGTTTAATCCATACGTCAAAAAACATACGATACATCATCATTCATCTAATCGTTCCACAGGAACTCGTTGAGATGAGACATTGCCCTAAGAGGCAAATGAAACAAAGAAACAAAGTTGTTCAATTCGTAATTATTACTGTCTGCTGCACTCTAAAGTTTAGCGGACAGTAATAACTAACTGAAGTTTCGGATGCTTTCTTCAACAACGAACCTTTAGCTCGGCGTAGCCA
>SAMEA3663010__coassemble_41_pt1 | contig 86503 bp, 75 predicted proteins | sample SAMEA3663010__metabat2_low_PE_015 | metagenome-assembled genome bin SAMEA3663010 (sample SAMEA3663010) | pig gut metagenome | biome: pig gut; feature: pig-associated habitat; material: faeces | place: France | collected 2012 | reverse complement strand
TTGCTCAGGAACTTATAAATAAAGTTAAATTATAGTGTTGCGGAATTAAGGTTTAATAGTTCTTGTACTCACCGATGTACTCCATCACGCTGTCAATGGCTTCCTGACGCATGTCAAGATGGAGGGATCCGTCGTGGAGGACATCGTTCACCACTTTATAGACCTGCCCCCAATCACCATCAAGGTAAACTTGTGCATCGATGAGTGATGCGATGAAAGCCACCGAAAAACTCTTGCTTTTGTCTTTCTTTACTGCTTTGTGTGCCAAGTCCTGCGCCTCTGCCACCTCGAAGTAATTGCTCATGGCTAAAGCGTATGCATAGACGGCGAGAGTGCCGGCATCGAGTTTCTTGGCAATTTTGTCAGCTGACTTTATTTTGTAGCGTTTCGACAGGTACTCGTAGAGTTGTTCTCCAGAGGTCTTGCCGTCGAAATTCCAACTGATGGCATTGATGACAGCCAAACGTACATCAATAGGCGATTTCTTGTCTGCCAGAAAGTCGAGCATCGACACGGGAATGTTGGTGTCACTTTCGTTGGACAGTTTCTGAGCCAATTGAACCATCGGCTGGTCGTTGTAGTTCTTGGCAAAATCAGTAGATGTGAGAGGGGAGTCTGCCCACGTGAGTGCCCACGAAAGGGTGAGCAACATGGCTGTAAGTAGTCGTTTCATGTCTCTTTTCGTTTTATAAGTTATTATAGAGTTAGGAGTTAGGACTTGCCATGCGGGATGCAAGCATCGCGTCAGCCTAACTCTCAACTGTCAACTCTCAACTGTCAACTCTCAACTGTCAACTCTCAACTGTCAACTCTCAACTATTTCAACCCTTCCCAAGTGCCCTTGATGTTCTTGCACTGGGTGTAGAGGGCAGGGCAGTTGAACACTTTGAACAGTTCGCCTTCATTCACTTGGATGACCTCTATCGAACGCTGTTCGGTGTCCCATCCTTTGCCCATCATGTAGATGTACATCACGCGACCATCGTACAGTTGCATGTCCTGATGTTTATTCACGCTGGCACGCATATTCACCGTGTAGGGATACTTTGGTGTATAGGCATTCTGTGGTGTTGCACCTTCCAGCACAGCGGCAGGAAGATAGCGCTGATGGTACGAGTCGTTTTCTGGTGCATATTGCGAGGTGCCGAACTTCTCTTTCAACTGCGATAGGATGGAGTTGACATTAGAAGGGTAGTTGATGAGTCGGATGCACTTCTCACCCTCGGCACGGTCACGACCGTAAATCTCCATCGCCATAGGCATCATGGCTGCCACTCCATAAGGGGTCTGTCCGAGGAACTTTGTATAGACCTCTTCAAATTCCTCGTAGTTGGAAGGTACATGGGTGAATGTCACCATACCCGTTGCTGCAGGGTTATAAGTCTTGATGCTCAGGGTGCCTTTCTGTGTGTAGGTGTGCCCATTCGACGAGAAGGAAGACTCTTTGCCCGAAACTTTTGTCAAGGCATTCAATCCCTGCTCCTTGATTTCCTTTTTTGCCTCTTTCTTCACTTCATTCTTCAGTGCCTGCTTACCTCTGTTGATGAGTCCCTGAAGTTGTGCGTTTGCCACTGAATTCATGCCTGTCAACAGCGCTGCTGTCACAAGTACACGATACATGTTCTTTTTCATGATGATTCTGATTTTGTTTAGTAAATAGTATTCTGTTTGGCAAAGGTAGTCATTTTTCTTTAGTTCCCCAAAGATTTGTGGAATTTCTGTCCAAAAATTCTCTTTTTCCCTCGTCTTTTCTTACTCAACTTTCGGAAGTTATCGCTGCACTCGAAGTTATCGAAGTGAAAGGAGTTAACGACGATACTCAAAAAATGAAAGAATGAGGGAATGAAAAGTTGCCCTCAACTGTCAACTCCTCCTAACTTCTTATTGTAAGTATCTCTTTCTTTTTTGTTATGATTCCATCAGTGGCACACCGAAGATGGAGGTGTCGGGCGTGTCGTTTTTTGGTGCAGGGATGGCTGTGCGGGAAGCAACGGCAAGGGTGAGAATGGAGATTCTCACATGGGGAGCCCGAGCCAGTTCTTGTGCACAGGATATGAGGGTGGCACCCGTGGTAGTCACGTCGTCAACGAGTAGGATGTGCTTGTTTGCAATGCTTTCAAGATGTGTCAGTCGGAAGATTCCCTCCACGTTCTGTTTCCGTTCGTGGCTTTTCACGCTTGTTTGAGAAGGATTGTTCTTCACTCTCTTTACAATCTTCTTCCAGACGGGGATGCCTGTCTCCTGACTGATGCCTTGGGCAATGTAGTGGCTTTGGTTATAATGGCGTGAGAGTTGTCGTTGCCAATGCAAGGGGAGGGGAATGATGGCATCGATGCCATCGAAAAAGTCGCCCTTCTTCAGTTCCTTGGCAAACATTCCTGCCAGATAAGTGGCAATGTCTGGACGTCCCCAATACTTGATGCTATAGATGATGTGACGAGTCCGCTCTCCGTCGTGGTGGAACATGGCAACCGCTTTCTCCACCGGGAACTGTCCCCAGAACTGCTTCTCCAAAGGGCTGTGCTCCAACAGATGATACTTGGTGAATGGCAAGTGCATGTAGCAGGATGTACAAAGGTGGTTCTCCTTGGAAGAAAGCCTGTTCCCGCACATCACACATCTGCGTGGCATCATGAAATCTGCTATGTCATTTATCACTCCCATCTTTTCGTGACTTTTCCATCTACAAAGGTACGTCAAAATCCCTTCTTCTCCAAAAGAAACAATATAAAAGAACGGGGAAGTCCCATCATTTGGAACTTCCCCGTTCTTTTATATAAATAATGTATGAGATATTACAGACTCATGCCTTGCAGGAAGGAGATGAGCACACCTGCTGCCACGGCTGAACCAATCACACCAGACACGTTGGACGACATGCAGTAGTTGAGCACGTGGTTCTTGGGGTCGTACTTGGTGCTGATTTCGTTGCAGACACGAGATGCCATTGGCACGGCTGAAAGACCCGTGGCACCGATGAGCGGGTTGATTTTCTTCTTGGAGAAGAGGTTGGTAATCTTCACCATGCAGATGCCAGCGGCAATCGAGAGACCGAAGGCGAAGAAACCGCCCACCACGATGCCGATGGTTGTCCAGTTGAGGAAAGCCTGCACCGTCATGGTTGCGCCCACGCAGAGACCAAGGAACACGGTAGCGGTGTTCATGATGGAGTTCGAGATGGTGTCGAACAAACGGCTGGTGTCAGAACCAATTTCCTTCAGCAAGTTACCGAACATCAACATGCCGATGAGGCTGACTGCTGATGGAACGAGCAGTGCCACGATGGTAGTCACAGCGATAGGGAAGATAATCTTGATAACCTTCTCGTTCTTGATTTTGTTGCCAGAAGGGAAGAGTTTGTCCTGCTCCTTCATGTTAATCTTCAGTTCCTTCTCTGAGCAGAGCATCTTCACCACGAGTGGGATGATGACTGGCACGAGTGCCATGTAGGAGTAGGCCGCGATGGCGATAGGAGCCAAGAGGTGAGGAGCCAACTTGATGGTTGTGAAGATGGCGGTAGGGCCGTCAGCACCACCGATGATGCCAAGTGAAGCAGCCTCCTTGATGTTGAACTGGCCAGATGCCACAGCGATGATGAGTACAGCGAAGATACCCATCTGTGCGGCAGCACCGAAGATGGACAAGCGAAGGTTGCGGAGCATAGGACCGAAGTCGGTCAGCGCGCCCACACCCATGAAAATCACTGGGGGCAGGAAACCCGTCTTGATGAGCATGTAGTAGAGGAAGTTCATCAAGCCGAGGTCGTGAGCAATCTGAGGAAGCGACATCTCCCAGATGTTCTCTGCCAGCACCTTGCCTTCTGCATTGACGATGCGTCCAGCCTCGTCGGCCTGATACACGCCCATGTCACCACCAGGGAAGTTGGCGATGAGCACACCGAAGGCGATGGGGATGAGCAGCAGGGGCTCGAAGTGCTTCACGATGCCGAGGTACAGCAGCACGAAGGCCAGCAAGTACATGATAAGATAGGTACCGTTGGCCGCGATGATGTCGCTGAACGCGGTCATCTGGTACACGTTATTAAGTATTTCTTCCATAATTGTTAAGTGAAAAGTGAAAGGTGAAAAGTGAAAAATCTATGTTACCAGACATCTCTTGTCACCGATTCACTTGTTTTTATGTTTAATATCTTGGTGTGAAAAGGAAAAGCAAAAGATACTTAGATTTTTCACTTTTCACTTCATGAAGTCGGCTTAAGCCAACTTCATGATTGGGTCATCTTCTTCTACTGAGTCGCCAGAGTTGACGAGGATGGCTGTGATAGTGCCAGCCTTGTCGGCACGGATGGCGTTGAAGGTCTTCATGGCCTCGATGTAGCCGAGGGTGTCGCCAGCCTGAACGGCATCGCCCACCTTCTTGGGAGTCTCAGAATTGTCCTTCACGAGGTAGAACTTACCTTCCAGCGGAGCGAGGATGTCCTCACCTTCACCAGCAGGAGCGGCAGCAGGTGCGGCACCAGCGGCAGGAGCAGCAGGAGCGGCATCGCCGTATGCGATTTCCACCTTGTAGTTCACGCCGTTCACCTGAACGGTCACGCTCTTAGGACCTTCGGCACCAGCGGCAGGAGCATTTTTGGCAGCCTTACGCTTAGCGAGGTCAGCCTCGAAGTCAGCCTTGGCCTTACCGCTCTTGTAGGCGCGGTACTGCTCGGGGTGCATAGCGAGTTCGAAGAGTTCTTCGTCGTCCTCACCGAGTTCCCAACCGTTCTGCTTCATTTCCTCGCGGAACTCGTCGAGTTTGTCGGGGAAGTATGACTGTGGATCTTGTGTCTCAAACTCACGACCCTGTTCCTTGGCCATCTCAACGAGTTCAGGCGCAACAGGACCAGGCAGTTGACCTGCCTTGCCAAGAATCATGTCCCAAATGGTGTCGGCAATCATGCTCCAACGAGCCTTGCCTTTCTCCATCTGCATCACGTTCATCAGGGCGAGGTTCTTCACATACTGAGAGAACGGAGTCACCAAGCAAGGATAACCAACCTTTGGCCAAACGTAGGCCACTTCGTCGAAGAGTTTGATGAGCAGGTCATCGGTAGTCAGTTCAGGCTGACCGTTCTTCACCTTCCACTTGTTCAGCGACTTGAGGTTGTCCTCCAAGTCTGTCATCAGCGAACCCATCATACCGCCGGGCAGACCGGGCTTGACGAGCAGTGAGTTGTTGATGTGGTTGAGGTCGGGGATGTAGTAGCCGAGGAAGTCGTCACACATCTCCTGAATCATGGTGCGCACCTCCATGTAGGCAGCCATGTTGATTTCCTTCACCTTGAAACCTGCGTCCTTCAGCATCTCCTGCACGGCGATGATGTCGGCGTGGCCTGTACCCCAAGAGAGGGGAGACATGCCTGTATCCACATAGTCGCAACCAGCGTTGCAGACCTCAAGGATGGAAGCCATGTTGAAGCCAGGACCAGCGTGAGAGTGGTACTGGATGACGATGTCCTTCTTCAGGTTCTTGATGCCTTCCACAATCTTGCCGAGCGATACAGGACGGCCGATACCAGCCATGTCCTTCAAGCAGATTTCGTCGGCACCTGCCTCGATGAACTGCTTGGCGAGGTTCACGTAGTATTCTACGGTGTGGATAGGGGAGTAGGTGATGCAGAGAGAAGCCTGAGCAATCATGCCAGCCTCCTTGGCATACTGAATAGAAGGTATCACGTTGCGTGGGTCGTTCAGACCGCAGAAAATACGAGTGATGTCTGTGCCCTGTGCCTTCTTCACCTTGTAGAAGAGTTTGCGCACATCCTTGGGCACTGGGCTCATACGCAGACCGTTCAGCGCACGGTCGAGCATGTGGGTCTGGATGCCAGCCTCATGGAAAGGCTTTGTCCAAGCGCGGACAGACTTGTTGGGGTTTTCTCCGTAGAGGAGGTTCACCTGCTCAAAACCACCACCGTTTGTTTCAACGCGGTCGAAACATCCCATCTTGATGATAGCAGGAGCCACTTTAACGAGCTGATCTACACGAGGCTGATACTTACCAGCACTCTGCCACATGTCGCGGAAGACCAGTGAGAACTTTACTTCTTTTGCCATATCTTTTTATCCTTAAAATTTTGTTACAATTTAGTGATTTTAGATGCACGACCCTTTCCACCAGTGATTTGGCTGATGGTGGCATCGATGATGGCCTTCGTGTTTGCATCAATTGCCTCAATAGCTTTGGCTGCAGGAGCCACTTTCTTTGCTACGGTTTCTTCGGGTGCCCACTTGTTGACAGCCCAGATGAGCAACTTGCCGAGATAAATCACAATGAGCAGCACAAGGAACACTGTGACCATACCGACAACAAGGAGCTGCAAGGCTCCATAAATGTCATTTGTAATCATATAATGTCAGTTTTATTTTAATCTTTCTACGTTAAAAACGGTGCAAATATACGAAAAAATCCTCACATAATTATTATTATGCAAGGACTTTTTTATGGAACAGGGGAAAAAGCCTTTCTTTTATGATAATGTATGGTCGCTATTATAGCATTCCATGTGCAGATTCAAAAGGTATTCTTCATCCCGTTTCGTTACAATTCACATTTACATTTTTTTCTTAACATTCCCTCATTCTTTCATTTTTTCGAGTATCGGCTTTTAACTCCTGGGCGGAGCGGTAACTCCTTTAACTCCAAAGAAGTTGAGCACTTGCGAAACTTGAATTACGTAAATACTTTGTACTCAATAATTCGATAATTAGTAGAAAGGAAATGGAGTATAGGTTTAAATGTGTAAAAAATGCAGACTTTCTTTTTTGTTTAAGAAACTTTCTGTATCTTTGCCATGATTTAACAACTAATTGATTAACTAACTATCTTTATGGAACAAGTTTTTGCCTATATTATCCGTTTGGGCGCTGCGGTCATGATGCCAATCCTGTTTACCATTATCGGTCTGTGCATCGGAATGAAATTCGGTAAGGCTCTCAAGAGCGGACTCTATGTGGGTGTCGGTTTCGTGGGACTCAATGTGGTCACCAAGTTGCTCACAGACAATTTCACCACTCCTTTGAAAGACATCTCCGACCTCTATCAATGGTCTCTTCAGGTGTTTGATATGGGATGGCCTGCCGCTGCTGCGGTGGCTTACAACACGGCTGTGGGTGCCTTGATTATCCCAATCCTGCTGGGTGTCAACTTTCTGTTGCTTATAACTAAATGCACTCGTACTGTGAATATCGACTTGTGGAACTACTGGCATTTTGCCTTCATCGGTGCGGTTGCCTATTTCGTGACGGGAGAATCGTTGGCATGGGGCTATTTTGCTGCCATCGTGTGCTACATCATCACGCTGGTCATGGCAGACTTGACAGCGGAGAAGTTTCAGTCGTATTATGATTTGCCAGGCATTTCCATCCCTCAGCCTTTCTGTCAAAGTTTCACCCCTTTTGCTGTATTGATCAACAAGGGGCTTGACATGATTCCTGGCTTCTCCAAACTGGATGTGGATGCCGAGGGGCTGAAGAAGAAGTTTGGTGTGTTGGGCGAACCGCTGGTGTTGGGCGTCATCGCGGGTGTGCTCATAGGTGTAGCAGCCCAATTGGACATTAAGATGATTTTGGCATTGGGCGTGACGATGGGCGCAGTGATGGAACTGATTCCTCGCATTACAAGCCTTTTTATTGACGGTTTGAAACCTATTGCAGAGAAAACACAAGAAGTGGTGAAGAAGAAGTTTAAGGGAAAGGAAGTTTATATCGGCATGTCACCTGCATTGGTCATCGGTCATCCCACCACGTTGGTGTGCTCTGTCATTCTCATTCCCGTCATCTTGGCGGTGGCAGTGGTGGTGCCGGGTAACCAGTTCCTTCCTTTGGCTTCGTTGGCAGGCATGTTCTATTTGTTTCCGCTCGTTTTGCCATACACCAAGGGAAATGTGGTGAAGAGTCTTATCATAGGCTTTGTGGCTTTGGTGGTAGGTCTTTATTTCGTGACAGACATGGCACCGGCATTCACGCAGGCTGCCCATGAGGTGTATGCCAGTACACAAAACGATGCGGCGAAGATACCAGAGGGTTTCGAAGCGGGTGCGATGGACTTCGCTTCTTCTCTCCTCGGATGGGTCATCTACAAGTGTATTGCCTATCTGGAATGGGTGGGTGCTGGCATCCTGACGGTTATTACTGTCGCCATGTTGCTGTGGAATCGCCACCGTATCAACAAAATGAATAAATAACGAACTAATCAATAAACTAACTAAACAAAATGAAAAAGTTTCTCTTTCTTGCAGCGTTGGCTGCATCACTCACTGTGTCAGCACAGATGAAGGTGAGTTTCCAGAAGGCTTGCCATCCTGACGATGTGAAACATTATGACACAAAGACCCTTCGTGGCCGTTTTGTGATGGAGACAGTCATGAAGGCTGATGAGATCAATTTGACCTATTCCATGTATGACCGCTTTATCTTTGGTGGTGCCATGCCTGTCACCCATGATTTGAAGTTGGAAGCCTTTCCAGAACTCCGTGCTCCTTACTTCCTCCACAACCGTGAGATTGGTATAATTAATACCGCAGGCGATGGTGTGGTCATCGTTGACGGTCAAGAATACCCCCTTGGTGCCAAGGAGGCCCTTTACATTGGTCGTGGCAACCTCGGCAAGGACAAGAAGGGTAACGGCATAGAGTCGAACCAGAAGGTTATCTTCCGCTCGAAAGATCCGAAGAACCCAGCTAAATTCTACATCAATTCAGCCACAGCCCATCAGCACTACAAGACTCAGTGGGTGACGTTGGATGGTCGCAAGAACGGCAAGATTCAGTCGCTCAAGGCTACGGTGCTTGGTCCTCTCGGCACATTGGCAGAATCTAACCAGCGCACAATCTATCAACTCATTGTCAACACCGCTCTCGAAGAGGGACCTTGCCAACTTCAAATGGGGCTGACACAGTTGCAAGAGGGTAGTGTGTGGAACACAATGCCACCTCACACGCATGGTCGTCGCATTGAGGCATACTACTACTTCAACCTTCCTGATGGACAGACTATTAGCCATATTATGGGCGAACCTCAGGAAAGCCGTGTCGTTTGGCTTCACAACGAACAAGCCATCATGTCGCCCGAATGGTCTATTCATGCAGCATCTGCCACCTATTATTACACTTTTATTTGGGGTATGGCTGGCGAGAATCTTGACTACAACGACAAGGATGTCATTAAGGTGAGCGACATCCAGTAGCAGTTCACTCCTGCTTCCGATAACAATGTTGCAAATGTTTCTATACATTTGTGACATTTATCTTATAGAATAATATGATTGGAGAAAGTCAATATGATTTGGGACGCTTTGTTCGCGCTCAAGGTTATCAACATGTGGGGTATGCTGATGCACTGCATGAGGTGAAGGAAGGATGCAAGCGGGGACACTGGATTTGGTATGTGTTTCCGCAGATAAAGGGATTGGGGCTTAGCGATTACAGTGAGTTCTATGGTATCGGAAGCATGGATGAGGCTCGTGCATACATGAGACATCCTGTGCTTGGAATGCGGCTGAGAGAAATCTCTGAGGTGCTGCTGCAAGTGGGGGGAAGGTCTATGACTGACATCTTTGGTGGCATTGATGCCATGAAGGTGAGGTCGTGCATGACCTTGTTTGACATGGTGGCACCGCATGATGTGTTTGAACGTGTGCTGGAGGAATGTTTTCGAGGAGAACGATGCAAGTTGACATTAAAACGGTTTGGCACGGCTGACGGGATGAATGTGAGGATGCTGGGAGCACTGGTGGGTGACATCGTCGGTTCGGTATATGAGTTTAATAACACGAAGAGCGTGGATTTTGAATTGTTCACTCCTTCGTCGAATTTCACAGATGATTCGGTGATGACTCTGGCGGTGGCGAAGTGGTTGATGGAGGATGAGTGCCACTCGATGCAAGGGTTGGTGGAATGTATGCAGGAGTTGGGACGTGAGCATCCAAATGCAGGGTATGGTGGACGTTTCAGAGGCTGGCTTGAGGCGTATGAACCGTTGCCATATAACAGTTGGGGCAATGGTTCAGGCATGCGGGTGAGTCCTGTGGGTTTGTATGCGAAGACATTGGATGAGGCTTTGGCTTTGGCAGCGGTGTCGGCGGCGGTCACTCACAATCATCCAGAGGGTGTGAAGGGTGCGCAGGCGATTGCTGCAAGTGTGTTTCTTTGCAAGGAAGGGCTGTCGAAAGAACAGATCAGATACTATGTGGAACGGGTGTTTGGTTACCGATTGCGACGGAAAATAGCGGACATTCGACCTGCTTATTCGTTTGATGTTTCTTGCCAAGGAAGTGTGCCAGAGGCTATCATCGCCTTCTTGGAGGGAAATGATTTTGAGGAAGTCATCCGTTTGGCAGTTTCGTTGGGTGGCGACTCCGACACGATTGCTTGCATGGCGGGTGCGATTGCTGCTTGTAAGTATTCGATTCCAAACGAGATGGCTGAAAGGTGTGATGAGATTCTGACAAATGACTTGCGGAAAATCAAGGATGATTTTATGAGATTGTTGGATGGAAGATAGGAAAACTATCTTGAAAATGCATCTTGTCGGGATTCTTCAGTGAGAAAACTGAAAGTTTTGTGGAAAGAAGAGTGATGGAAAAGAAAAAAATCATTATCTTTGTCCCGTTAACTTAAAAAGAAGAATGTATGATAGTATATCCTAATGCGAAGATTAACATTGGTTTGAACGTTGTGGAGAAGCGTCCGGACGGCTACCATGATCTGGAAACGGTGTTTTATCCGATTGGTCTTCAAGACATCCTGGAGATTCAGGAGATTGAAGCAGATGCGCCAGAGTGTGGATATCGGTTGAAGGTGACTGGTACGGTGCTGGACGGCTCGCCAGAGGATAATCTGGTGATACGAGCATTTAAGTTGCTGAAGAAAGAGTTTGACTTGCCACCTGTGAGCATCGGACTATATAAGCATATCCCTACGGGTGCAGGTCTTGGTGGTGGCTCGGCTGATGCGGCTTTCACCTTCAAGACGTTGAACGAACGGTTCAAGTTGGGACTCACCACAAAGCAAATGGAAGACCGTTGCTCTCAGTTGGGGGCTGATTGTCCATTCTTTATCCAGAACAAGCCTGTGTTTGCAACGGGTATTGGCAATGTATTTCATCCCATAGAACTGAACTTGAAGTATAAGCAGTTGGTGCTGGTGAAGCCCGATGTGTTTGTCTCAACAAAAGATGCCTATGCCAAGGTGAAGGTGCAGCATCCGGAGAGGCCGTTGCCTGAACTGTTGGCACAGCCGATTGAAACCTGGAAGGATATGGTGGTGAACGATTTCGAGGCGAGTGTATTCTCTAAGTATCCAGAGATTGCAGCGATCAAGGATAAATTGTATGATCTTGGTGCGCTTTATGCCAGTATGTCGGGCAGTGGTTCGAGTGTGTTTGGCATCTTCGATGATCCCGTTGAAAATGTCGATGAGGAGTTCAGCGGTATGTTCTGCCGACAGAGAGAACTTTGAATAGGTGAAAGAGAAGCGTGAAAAAAATGCTACCGAACTTGTCAATGAAAACAAGTTCGGTAGCATTTTTTTAATCGTAGAAGTTCCAACTCAATCCGAAGCGGATGCTGGCAGGGTTCATCGGGTAGTGAGGAGACCAGAAGTAGCGGCCGTCAGACTGGTTGAAGTGGTGGTACATCACATAGAAACGTGTGCGTTTCAAATCAAAATTGGCATAGACGGAAAGGAGAGGGTAGTTGCCCACTTTTTCTTTTTTCAGAGGATTTTGGTTCATGAACATGCCTATGACGGGCGAATAGTCAGGTGCATAGTATTCTGTAAAATACTTCATGTCAGCACCAAACTCGGTCTTGAGCACCTTGGCAATCTTGAAACGCAGATACAGGTTGGTGTAGAGCGATATTGTAGGGAGGGGAAGCACTTCTGAGTGACTGCAAGTCTGATAGGTGATGTCGTTTTCCCAATGCAAGATGCCTAACTTGAAGTATTGGCGCAAATTGGCACTAAACACTTGGATGTTGTCGCGGCACTGCATGGAAGAGACATTATTGCTGATGGCTTGTTGCTCTGTACCTTCGTTGAATACGATGCCAGTATTTTGGAAATAGCAAAAATTCTTGATGTTCTCCACACCTACGGTAATTTTTGTGTTGGTGTGTGGAATGTCAATGACACCTTCGATGCGCTGTCGGAATTCTTTGTCCACATCCTTGTCCCACCATGCGTGTTTGCCGTGATAGTTTCCGAAGTAGAAACTGGGATTGACATTCTTGACGTAGGCATTGAGTGCCACTTGGGCAGTGTCGCCAAGTAATGGGATGTTGACCTCTGCGTGACCATTCACCTCGAACTGTCCGATGTCCTGACCTGCCACAACAAATTCTCCGTCGAGATTGTAATGTACTGTTGTACCTTGGGTGCGGATGATTTGACCTCCCACAAAGACATTGTGTTCATTGAAGTATTGCTTGCCGACAAGCCCTGTTGTGTTAGTGAAGAAGCCTCCGTAGCGGGTGGAGTCGGGCAGCGTGAATCGGTTGTATTCAAAACCTACGTATGCATTCAAACCAAACAATGCCCATTTGTTGAAGCCTTCACACATGGAGATACCCAACAGACTCTTTGTATAGAGGTGTTTTGTGTAATCTTGCGTTGAATCGCCAGGCAGGTAAGTGTAGGAGTGATAATTCTCCGTCTCTTTATAGGCACGATTATTGCGCATCATGTTTTGAAACTTCACCGAATGGAAGATTTTGCTGACAGGCACAAAGACTTCTTTGGTGGTGACGGAATCCACCACCTCCTCACGGTAGAAACCGATATTGTAGTGATGGTTGAAGAATACGATGTCGTGCTCCTGCCGGTTCCATGTTTGAGAAAGCATGGTGGGTATATCGTTTGAAGTGTATTCCCCGGCCATGTTCTCGGGGTTGGTGATATAGCCTTCATCTTCGATACCACCGTTTTCTGCTGTTTTCATGAAGTTGTGTTGGTAGTAGAAGTGAAAGTTGTATTTGTCAGCAATGTAGGATGCCCATGCCGAAGCATTCATGTAACTGGTGGATTGTGTGTCGTAGTATCCAGGACCATAAATGTAGTCGAATATACCGCCGAAATTGAACTTCTTGCCTGCATTGTTGGTATAGGTCGCCTTGACATGGTCGGAACCTGTGTTTTTTGAGCCATTCCAATTATAGGTTACATTCATGAAAGGCGATTTGGTGTTGTAGAAGCGGAAATGTTCGGTGTCCACAAAGAACATGTCAAAAGGTTCCGTAAACATGAAATCGGGAGTGGTGGGACGTTCCATGAAGACACGCGACATGCGTGGTGAACCGACATTACCCAACGAATTGTAGTGTCCTTCGATGCCTTCGGGCAGGTCGGCGTTCATAAACATATGATGGAGTGTGTCAACATCAGTGTCTGTCATGTTGCCATACTTTTCATCCACCGTCCACGCTCTTACCTCACTGGGCACAATCTTCTTTTTCTTCTTGGTCTCAGCAGAATCGGGACGGGCATCCATCGACAAGTCAGAGTTTGTCTCCAACTCAGAGATAATACGTTGCGCATGACTTCCCACTGCAAATAGGACGAAGAAAAGTGCCGTTAGTAAATATCTTGATTTCAAAACTTTATGCTTCTGACTTGAAATAGAACATGAGTGTTTCTTCCAGATTTAGAAAAAACTTCTTTTAAAACATGAATCTCAGATAGAACTCTATCAGTTTCAGCGCCACAGCGCCAAAGCCAATGCTGAAAAAGAGCACTCTCTGTTCGGGCAGCGCAAAATAAATGACCACGGCGGCAACAAAGCCAACCATGAATGTCCAGTTAAGCACTTTGCGGGCTGTTTCGATATTGTTGCTCGATGACTTGCCTTTATGCCATTTTTTCAGACTCTCTTTCTTGCTCTCGGCAACAGCCTCCGCTATGATTCTATCGACGTCTTCCTGATTCATTACTGATTGATGGCTTCAGAGATTTCTTTCTTTAGTTCGTTGACCATGTCAATGGTTTTAATACGGAACTTGCCATTTCTACGTTTCAACTCACCCTTTTTGTTCAGACACTCGTCATCTGAGATCCATTCCTCTGCCGACATACGCAGGAACTCTCCTTCACCTTGGTCCACATTGAAGGACAGCGTGTGAAGTCTGAATTCAACCTTGCCGTCGCTGGCATGCAGATTGAGCAGATAGAAAGCCTGTGTGAAACTTTTGACAAGTGGCTTGACCGAGAAAACCAGTTCCTCTGCACCTTGACACACAATCTCACCGCTTTGCTTGTTGGCTTCCGTTATCTTGGCATACTCGATGTTCTTATAGAAATTGGGCTCTCTGTAATCATTGCCCATCATACTGTTAGGCTCATATCGGAGACTAGCCCATTGTGCCAACTTGTTGAAGATGTCTTCCTTGTTCTTGCCAGGGGCAGAGATGACATCCTTGAACACAACTTTGCCTCCCTCTTCGGGGATAGCTCCTTTGGCTGCATAAAATGACATATCACTGTTTTGACCCTTGAAAATTTTTCTACTGATGAGACCTTCACTTTGGGCTTGCATCATCATTGGGAGTGCCACTGCAAAGAGGGCGATGATAATCTTCTTCATTTGGATATGATTTTTTTAATGTTAATTTTTCGGTTGCAGATTCTTGTATGTAGCATGATTGGCAATCATGAGCAGAATCGTTTGCAAAGTTAATGCTTTTACATTTTATGGTCAAATTATTACTTCTAAATATTCTAAAAACATCAATTTAAACAAAAAGGTGTTGAAAGAAAAACAAAAAGAAGACCGAATGGGAACAGAAAAAGGAGACACCGTTAAGCGTCTCCTCATCATTGTTTCACTCTAATTATCTTGTAGTTCTACAAGCCGAATTTATTTTCTGTTATTGTTGTTCCATCGTGGTGTTGTCCATCTGTTGGTGTTTCTGCCTGGTTGGAACAGATTTAGGGCTTCCACTTGAAAACGCGCCAAAGCTACTCTTACAGCATAAATCTTTTTCCATGACAGCACAGAATGAAATTTTTTGTAGTAGGTTTGTTCCACCTTTCGGCTCTCAATTTCGAGTCCTGTCACTCGCATCACCATCTGCTCGTAGTCTTCTTCGCTGATGTTTGTGTTCCTAAATGCCTTCATCATGATTTCCCTCTGTTGTCTGCCTATCTGACGCTGCTTATTCTGCATCGCGTTGAGGAGAGGAAAGAACTTTGTCGATTCTGCTTCCGTCAGATGCGCTTCCCGTGCCACGAACTCGTTCATGTGTTGCGTGTACAGTTCTGGATTGAACTCAGCCCGTGGGTTCTGAATCCTTCCAAAGCCTTGGTTTTGTGCGTTCACACAGAAACAGACCAGCAATGTTGTGATGAATAAAACAAATCTTCTCATGGATGTTGTTTTTTGTGTATTTCTATGCAATGGAGACTATTCCCCAAAGTCTTCCGACGACAGGTAATAGTACACATCTACGTTGTCCACCATTGTATAGTTCATCAAGTCCTCGTTGTAATTCTCTGGTGTGTATTGCACGTTGGTTTCAGCCTTTTGCTGTTCAACCGGTGTGGATGAAGGCATCGGGATGAATTTCAATGCCACTGTGGCAATGAGGACAAGCGACGCAGCAATGGAGATTGTGCTAATCCACAGGTTACGGCGACGATTCTTGTGGATGTCGAAAAGTTTCGTACTTTGTGCAGGAACTTCTTCTTTCTTCTCGGAGATCTCTTGCTCGACAGAATCAATCTGCTCCATGATACGAGCAGTCAGACTGTCGAAATATTCGTCAGACACCTTGAAAGGGTATCTGCCACCCTCAGGGGCTAATATTCGGTTGTTCTTTGTACTCATAATCATATTAATTAGGGGTTTGTTATCCTTGTGACTATAATTATTTATAAAGGTTTAATCAAGAATGATATTTTTTATTCTTTTGATTTAATAAAGTTTGTAATTTTCTCCACCGCAATGTGGTAGGAGGCTTTCAGTGCTCCGACGCTGGTGCCCACGAGGTCTGAAATCTCCTCATATTTTTTGTCTTCGAAGTATTTCATACAGAACACTTGTTTCTGTTTGGCGGGTAAGGTGGAGATAGCCTGCATCAGCAGTTCTTGCGTGTTGTCGCCGTCGAAATACTCGTCTGCCACAAAGTTTGCCTGCTCCACAAAGTCTTCATCATCAATCGATGTCATCTGTTTCCTTTGTTTCAGGAATGTGATGGACTCGTTGTATGCGATTCTGTATAGCCATGTAAAGATGGCTGAATCGCCTTTGAAATTGTCCAATCCTCTCCAAGCCTTGATGAACGTGTTTTGCAGCACATCGTCTGTGTCGTCGTGATTCTGCACAACATAGTGGATTTTCCAGTATAGTTGGCGTGAATAGACGTTGACAATCTCTTCGAATGCCCGACGTTTGCTCTGAGGGTCTTGAATCCTCTTCAGTATGTCTTGTTCATCTATCTTTGCCATCTCGGATGCGCTACTATGCCGTTTTGACAAGCCTTATTGTTGGAATGTTTTTGGTTTCACATGAAAAAAGTGAAAGCTTTTCTATCCACACGGAAAAGACGAACTTTCACTTCGTTGTTATGATATATAATTAACCCTTTCTCAAAGAAGGGAGTTTTTTATTAGTGCAGGTAGATTTTGCGTGTGAACTTACCAATCTTGACAATGTAGTATCCTCTTTGCAAGTGGTTGAGTTCAAAGGTTTTCGATGCGCTTTCAATGCGCTGGGTGTATACCTTCTCGCCCGTAATGCTATAGACTTCCATCACCTGTCCATCGGCATTTTTCACGCGAACAGTCGAACCGCTCACCGTGATGCTGATTTGGTTCTGTTCCATCTCTATCTGGCTGTCTTGTATCTCGTCAGTTTCTGCCATCATCATGGCTGGTGCTGACGACAAGCACACTGTCAATAGAAGGACTTTTGATATTTTTAGTAATGATTTTGCCATATACAATACGTTTTATGATGCAAATATAGAGCCTTTTTTTGTTATTACCAAATTTTTTTTGAAATAAATACACATTTGCACAATAAAAATTAGAAATGGCTGACGTGTATGCCAGCCATCTCTTGTATATCATAATATAATGTATAGATGCTTCTTAGAAGAACTTGTAACGATTATCCTTCACCTTTGCATTCATGTAGAGGGTGTTGATGATGGTGCTTGAAGCATTGCGGAAGTTGTTCATTGCGATGGAAGATTCCTCAGCCTTTGTATCGAACTTCTCCGAAGTCTTTGTCTTGTTGATGACCTGGAAGAGATAAACGCCCCTGTTGCCTTTCACTGGACCAGCGAATGCACCCTTGGCTGTCTTGGCTGCCACAGCGCTGACAAGTGGCTCGGAAGCCCCTGTTGATGCGATGAATGCAGGTGCGCTGAACGATACGTGCTTGATGGTGTCAACCACCACGTCTTTCAAATTCTGCGCCTCGGCCATGCTCTTCACGTTCTTGACTGACTCGTAAATCTTGGCAATCTTCTTCTCGTTCTTGACAACCTCGGTCAAGTCTTCCTTCAGTTTTTCCTGTGCACGGTATCCTTCCTTGTTGATGCCTGTCAGGGCTACCAGTAGCAGGTGGTCGTTGCTGCCACATTCGTAGAGTGGGGAAATGTCGCCTTCTTTTGCTTCATCAAACACCCACTTCAGTGCATCGCGAGTGGCACGGATATTGGCAATGCCGTGAGCTGCGGTGGTTATGTCGTAGAGAGGACGCACTGTGTAGCCGTTCTTGGCTGCATTGGCTTCAATCTTCTCCAGTGTGGTGTTCTCAGCCACAAATGAAGAGAATTTGTTGTATTCTTTGCTGTATGTCTCATCCGAGAATTTCAGTTCCTTCACGACTGCTGCCACATTGTACTTCGTCACAGGGTTGGCGGTTTTCATCACCTGAAGAATGATGGTTGAACCGTTCTCCAACTTCAGTTTCTTGGTTTCGCCTGCATTCATGCCGAAGATGGTGTTGATGTAGAGTGTGTTGTCTGCATCAAGCGTTGCGTTTTGGTACTGTTCTGTCGCAATCCATGTAGAGTCACCTTCTTGGTTGTACTTCTTGGCGATATCTTTAAACTTTGCACCACCGTTGAGGGCTGTCATGATGCTGTCTGCTTTCTTTGCAATGTCTACCTCGTCCTTGCCAATTACACCAATTTGGCGGAAGAGCACTGAATCGGGTTGTGTAGTCTTGCCCAAAACTTTGTAAGTATAATAAGTGTTGGTCATTGGGTCGAAAGCGGCTGACTTCACGCTGCCCACTGCTGTAGAGTCAAGTGCGGCAGAGATCATGCTTGGGAAGGCTTCCTTTGTCTTATAGACATCAGAGAAAGGAAGCAATGAAGAGGCTTGGCGAACCACATTACCTGCAGCCGTGTTGCTGGCAGCAGCCGTCAACTTCGAGGTCGCATCAGCTATATCAGCTTCGGCAGCCTTCTTGTCAGCATCGCTTGCCACAACAGGCACATCGATAATCTTCACGTCGCGAGTTTCAATGAACTGCTGATATTGTTCCTTGTCTTCGTTGTACTTGGCTGTAAGTTCCTCGTCAGACACTTTCACGTCATCATCCTTCACTGAAGAGGCGGGGATGGCGGCGAGCAGGAGGTCAGACTCTTCAGCACGGCTGTCGAATGCCAGTTTTGCCTCCACAGGGTTGGAAAGGAAACACTGAGAGAGGAGCACTTGATACTTCTGGGTGAGCAACTGGTCGCGAATCTGACGCTGTGCAAACAGATAATACTTGTAAATCTTCTCGTATGTTTCAGGGATTTGAGTGCCAGAGTCCTTCAACTTCTTATATTCGTTGAGGAAAGTGTTCACTGTAGCGAAGTCGTAACGACCTGTCTGCTGGTTCATGAACACTGGCACTTGAAGCATCTGGCTATAGCCTGTCTTGACGATGTCAGAAATCTCAGCGTCGCTTACTGCGAGTCCTAATTCGTCACACTGCTTCTGAATGAGTTGCTGCTGCACATAAGTCTGCCACGCCTCATCCTTGATGCGGTTCAGTTCGTCCTCGTTGAAAGAACTTTTCTGCTGAGCAATTTCATAGTAAGTCTGCAGGTCGTCCACCAGTTTCTGGTAGTCCTGAATAGAGATGGACTTACCATCTACCTCACCAACCTGCTGGCTCGATTTCTGGAAGAGGCTCTCAAGGCCTCTGAATAAATCGCCGGCGACGAAGAGGAACAACGCCACGGCGATGATGGTCACAAGGAGCACGCCCTTGCTTCTGATTTTTTGTAATGCTGCCATTTTTTATTGTTTTTTATTGATTACTTATTTCTTCTTATGCATAGGCATTCGGGGTGTCCCGAGTTCACCTTATCGCAAATTCATGCAAAATTACAAAAAAAAATTCACCCAAACACGATGTTCGTCAAGTTTTTTTTCAATTATACGCTTTTCCTCTGTCTTTCGTGCTTGAAATCTGCACTTTCCTCTCCACTTCTTGCGGTTTTAATGTGTACCTACGTGCGCACCGTGCGCTTGTCATTTCACGCACCGTGCTTGAAATATTTCGTTCTTTCAGCCTATAACATTTCGTTCACGGTGCATACAATAAGAGGGGTGTCAGTCTGAATCATGCTTTATCGGTTATGGGGTGGGTCTTGTACAGATACAAAAAAGACACGCCAGAATAGGTGTGTCTTATCGATTATTGTTTATGCTGTCTTGAGGCACAATCAAAGTAGGGTCGGGTTGTGGAGTGGGGGAATGGTCTTCGAGGGGGAACTGTCCTTTGGACGAGTGGATGATATAGTCGGTCATCTGCTCGTTGCTGCTAAAGTTATAGCCCGAAAGTTTACGGGTTTCGCCGTCAATCTCCATGTAAGCAGAAGAGTAGATTCTGTGAGCACGTTGATCCCAAAAGAGGAGTGAGGTCTTGAAGGTCTCGTTTTTCAAGTTCTTGACAAGGACACGACCACGGAGTTCCCACAGTTCTTGCTGGTTGTAGAAGTAGGCGGTGTCGCACGAGATGAAGGCATCCACTTGGAAGGAAGGATTGAAGCGTTCGATGAAAAGTCCCTTTTCGAACGACCAATACTGTGGCTCCTTCTTGTCGTAGATGTACCAGTCTTCGGAGATAATCTTGTAGCGGATGATGCCCGAGTCGCTGATGAGGGTGCTGACGCCGACGCTTTTGAGTGTGGGCAGGGAGTCGCGCAATCCGATGTCGGGACCCACCTTTTCATCACTGTTGCTGCACGAAGGAAACAACAATAGCGTTGCAGCAGCCATGATGACTGCTGCAACGCTAAGTGTATGTGTGAATCGTTTCAAATGTCAAGTGTTAAATGTTGAATGTCAGGATGACAGGAATCATTCTGCACAAGGGCTGATTAGCGGAGGCGCAAAGTGGTGGTTCCGAAACCGGGTACACTGACGGTTTGACCAGCCTTGATGCCTGCGAAGAATGCTTCAGACTTTGGATAGAAGTGTGCTGCATAGTTGGCTGCGGCACGGTTGGCTTTTGCTGCCGATGATGGGTCAACGGCTTTAGCCTTGTTGCAGTAGTCGTAAGCGAGGCAGTAGAAGTAGCTTCTCTGTAATGCGTCGCCAGAAGCGGCACGTGCGATGCAGTTTGCCTGAAGGAGGTATGCACCACCGTTGGATGGGTTGTATTGGAGTGTCTTCTGGCAGTACTGACGACACTGTGCGATGTTGCCCTTGCGGTACATGAGGGCTGCCACGATGTAAGCGTACTTGGCCTTCTTCGCATTGTCTGTCTCAAGGCTGAGTGCCTCGTCGAAATACTTGATGGCACCATTGACGTCGCCTTCCTTCAGCAGTTTCGATGCCTTACCGATGGCTGCCTGTGGAGTCTTGTTAATCTGGTAAGCATAATCTGCTGCCACATAGTAGATGTTGGACTTGTCACACTCGAAGTTGGTGAGGATGGCAAGTACGGAGTTGAGGTATTGGAGGTTAGTCTTGTTTGCCTCCACCTGTGCGCCGTAAATCTTTTCGAGGGCATCACAGTCGGCTGCACCAGAGGAAACGAAGAGGTCATTTGCCTTGTCCTGTACGGGCTGGTAGTTGTCAACGATTTTCTGTGCTTCGGGAGACAGAACCACTTGCTCAACCCACTTGGTGGAGTCTTCAGACTCGGGATCTGCAGGAATGGTCTCTGATGGATATTCCTTTGCCTGATCGAGCAGACGGTCGCAGATTTCGTTGGTGTTCATGTAGTCCTGGATGAAGTCCTGACGGATGTCGATGTTGTCTTTGTTCTGGAGATAGCGGTTGTAGGAGCACTCGATGAATCCGAAAAGAACGAAACCTTCAGTGTTGGGTCCCATGTCGTCGATGCCTTCCTTGAACATCTTATAGGCTGTGTTGTTGTCCATTGTGGGGCAATAATAGTAGTAGTCATAAGCCTTGCGACAGATGATGTTGCCCTTGGTGGACGTTGTCTTAGGTGTAGCGAAAGAATTGAGTGCTTCGAGGTTCTTCAGACGTTGGTCGTAGATGTTCATGAGTTTCTCGAAATACTGCTTCTTCAAGTCAGCATTTGTTTCCTTTTGGATGAGGTTTTCGAACATCCATGCGCCATCTGTGTAAATGCGCACTTGAGAGAGTGGCGCCTTTTCGAAAACAAACTCCCACGGCTCAATGGCCTCAACGAAACTCTGGCGCTTGAATGCTTCCTGATAGAGTGAGAGGCTGCCAAGCACGTCGATGGAGTCCTGGCCATGACCGATGCGGTCGTGCACAGAAGTGCCTTTGAGGTTTTGTGCTGATGCGGCAACGGCAATGATTGCAAGAGTGCATGCAAATAAAATCTTTTTCATAATCATTTATTTTTTTTTGAATGTTTTCGTTTGTTTCTTTTCTGTCGTCAGTTGTTTAACTGCAGATTTGTGTGCAAAGATAGCGAATGAATTTCAGATTCGGGCGGTTTTTTCCTCTTTATTTATAGGGAAAAGTCTATTTGGAATACTGAAATGCCTCTTTGACTTCTTCTTATTTAACTTTCATCTTGTAGAACCAGCGCTCGCTGAAAGTGATACCAACACATAAACGCAGGTAATTTTCAGAGAGGGTGCTCTTCCTCATCGTGGTGGCGTTGAGATATGGAATGTTGGTGTGAGTCCATTGCACCGCGATGTTTATTTTAGGAGTGATGTCATAAACGTTTTTATTGGAGATGGGAAGCGTGAGACCTGCCGACACACCAAACTCGTTGGGCTTATCAGTGATGGTGCCTGTCGGATCGGCTTTGGCGTATGTCTGTGAATAATATCCACCGACTTTGTAGGTGCATTGCTCCAAGTAACTGGCAGTAGCGGAGTATGGCTTAGGTGTCCAATCCAAACCTGCCGAAATCTTGGTGCGGTCGTTCAGCTGTCCCTTGGTGGAGGTGTAAACATCTGATACGGTGCTGGATGAAAAGCCTGTCTGTTGATTGGGAAATCGGCATTCAGACCACTTCTGAAGTTCGAAATCTGCACCGATGCGCAGATTGTTTGAATGGTAGTAAGTTGCACCGATCGAGATGGCATGTGGGAGTTGGAAGGCATTCTTGATGGTGTCGCTGGTCGTTTCCTCGATGGAGGTGTTGTTGAGTGTTCGGGTGCTGCGTGTTGCTTCGCTGCCCAGCCGATGTCCATAGGTGTATGTGGCACCAAGGACGATTTTGTCTTTTTTGCTGATGGGTTGTATGAACTGCAAACCGGCTTGCCAACTGTAGGTGCCCACTTCACCCGTGTAGGTGCGTGAGAGATTGAATGCCGAACTTTCGCTGAACGACATTTGTGCGTTGTGGGTGTAGTCACCCCAGATGTATCGAACGTTGAACCCCAAGGAGATGGGGCGGAATGGGTGCCAGCCTGTACCGAAGAAAACTTCTCGCAATCCTCCGTCACCGTTAAAGTTGTAGGAAGATGTGATGTTTTCTGTCCCAGCAAGGGTTTCGCTGGATGAGTGAAAATTGTATTTGATGTTGGTGATGGGCATAATTCCGACTGTCATGCCGACATTTCTGAATGCGCGGAACTGAAAAGCAAAGTAGTCGAAACTGCTGTTGCGGACGTTCTGCTGCAGTTCACCCATCTTGTGGTTGCTGTTCTGCAATGAGACGCCGAGGTCAAAGAGCATTGTGAGCGAGTCGATGGCAGAATAGGATGCAGGATTGGCAATATTGATTTCTTGTCCATTACGGAATCCTTGTGCAATGCCTCCCATGCCCTTGTTGAATCCCATGGCGCGTTCCGATTGGATGCCGAAACCATAGCGGGAGTAGGGGGTGTTGATGCCATTTTGTGCATAGGTTGCAAGAGAGAACGATGCAACGAGGATGGCAAGTGTTATCTTGTTCATTATAGTTTGAGAATAGATAATTGATTTTGACTGCAAAATTAAGTCTTTTTGTGGAGTTCTTCAAATAAAACCTTCTTTATGCGAGTTAAAAAAATTGAAAGACCCCGATTACGGTATCGTTTGACTATTGTTGAGGGTTGTTGAAGGGCTTGTTTTGAGGTTTTTTATGTCGTTTGCCACCGTTCCCTCTTTTGTCGTGTCTTCCTTTGCCGCCATGTCTGCCAGGTGTGTGGCGTCGTGCCTGCAATGTGTTCTTGCTCATTTGTGGCTTCTCTCCACAACCTTCTGGCAGGTCGGGCTTAGGGATTTCTTTTTCGACGAGGTGCTCGATTTTGAGCAGATGTTGCCAGTCGTGCGGGGTGACAAGGGTGATGGCTTGCCCATCGCGGTTGGCACGTGCGGTTCGTCCTATTCTGTGGACGTAGTCTTCTGGATCGCGCGGTACGTCATAGTTGATGACCATCTGTATGTCATCGATGTCAATGCCTCGACTCACGATGTCGGTGGCAATGAGGATGCTGATGCGGCGGTTCTTGAATGCAAGCATGATTTCTTCACGCTCCCGTTGGACGAGGTCGCTGTGCATTGCACCCACATTGAAACCTTTACGCTTTAGCATGATGCTCAACTCCTTGACTTTCATCTTCGACGAGCCAAATAGGATGACGCGGTCGAGTGTTTCGTCGCTGAGCACTTTTTCCACAATCTTGTCCTTCATGCCGTCATAGCAGAGATAGGCAATCTGTTGTATCTTTTCAGCAGGTTTTGATACGGCAATCTTCACTTCGACGGGATTGTGCAAGATGTTCTGCGCCAGTTTTTGGATATTGTCAGGCATGGTGGCTGAGAACATGATGGTTTGCCGTTCCTCGGATAGGTAACTGGATATCTTCATGATGTCGTCATAAAAACCCATGTCAAGCATTCTGTCGGCTTCGTCAAGAATGAAGAAGGAGACTTTCTTCAGGTCGATATGTCCACCGTTCAGATGGCTGATCAGTCGTCCGGGAGTGGCGATGATGATGTCAGCGCCCAGTTCCAATCCCTTGCGTTCTTGTTCGAAACGGATTCCGTCGTTTCCACCATAAACAGCGACAGATGACACGCCGTTGAGGTAATAGGCAAAGCCTTCCACCTGTTGGTCAATCTGTTGTGCCAGTTCTCTTGTCGGTGCCATGATGATGCAATTGACAGAATCCTGCGGGTAGTTCCCGTGACTCAGTTCATCAAGCACAGGCAATAAATAAGCGGCGGTTTTTCCCGTTCCTGTTTGGGCAATGCCCATCAAGTCATGCCCCTCTAAGATTTTGGGGATGGCTTGCTCTTGTATGGGGGTGCACTCCTCGAAGTTCATCGCATCGAGGGCATCGAGCAAATCGTCTGATATGTTTAGTTCGTCAAAAAACATGTTGAGAGATGTAAAATGTGAATGAAATGTGGGTGGTTTATTTTGGTGCTTTCTTGTAGTAATAGAGTGCTACAATGGCAAACACGAAGTTAGGAATCCACACAGCAATGGCTGCGGGGAAGTTCGCTTTGATGGCAAGGCTTGATGTCACTGTCTGGAACATGATGTAGGTCAGAATCAGTGCCAGTCCGATACCGAGGGCGATACCCATACCATTTTTGCGTTTCCGTGCAGAGATGGACACACCGATGATGGTCAGGATGAAGGTGGCGAAAGAGGTGGCGCCTCGTTTCCAGTATTCCACTTCAAATTGCTGTATATTGGCAAATCCTCGTGCTTTCTGACGTTCAATGTAGGTGTCCAGCTCTGGTGTGGTGAGCGTCATTTCCATATCGCGCGATGCCATTAGATCTTGTGGCTGTATGCGGATGATGGTGTCCAGTTTGCTGCCATTCTGTATCACCTCACGCATGCCTTGCAGGTCACGTTTCTGGTAACTGGTGATAATCCAGTGATAGGGTTCGTAGGAGAGGGTGTCATATTGGATGGTCATTGCTTGCAGGTGCTTGACGAGTTTCTTGTCCTCAAACTTGTCGAGCGTGAAGTCAAAGCCCATCTTCATGTTTTCCTCATAACGTCCAAAGTATGCGATGACACCGCTGTCCACTTCGAGTTGCACATTTGCACTGAAATCTTGCCTTCCTCGGTTTTTGTATTTATTTTCGAACTTTACGCGCTTCACATTTCCCTTGGGGATGATGTAAGAGCCAAGTCCGTAGTTGAGCAGTGCGATGATGGCTGCCGAAATCATGTAAGGACGCACAATGCGAGCGAAACTGGTGCCAGTCGATATCATGGCGATGATTTCGGAGTTTTCGGCAAGTTTCGTGGTGAAGAAGATGACGGCAATGAAGACAAACAACTGGCTGAACAGATTGGAGTAGAAAGGGATGAAGTTCAAGTAGTAGTCAAACAGAATTTCTTTCATCGGGGCATCGTGTTGCAGGAACTTGTCGATGTTCTCATTGAAGTCAAACACGACAGCAATGCTGATAATCAACACAATGGAGAAGAAATATGTGCCGAGGAACTTTCCGATGATGTAACGGTCGAGTCGTGACAGGGGCGAATGCTCTTTCAGCCATCGAAAGGCAGAAGACCTCTGATGGATTCTTGAACGCAGGGAACTGTGTCTCTGGCGTCTGTTCCTCGACTTGATGTAGTCATGGTAGGCATTGATGTCTTCCTCGCTACCATGAGGAACAAGCTTCCCGTTTACTTCTTCGAATATAACCAATTTCTTTTATTTATATATAATAATGTGTATCTTAGATTCTTTGTCCCAGTTCTTCCACCATCTTTGCCTTCCACACACTGAAGTCACCTGCAATGATGTGCTGACGTGCCTCACTTACGAGCCATAGGTAGAAGGAGAGGTTGTGGATGGATGCAATCTGCATGGCAAGCAGTTCCTGGGCCTTGAAGAGATGGTGCACGTATGCCTTCGTGTAAGCGGTATCGACATAGGAAGTCCCTTCTGGGTCGAGTGGCGAGAAATCAAAGTCCCATTTCTTATTGCGCAGGTTGATGGTGCCGTGTTTCGTGAAGATTTGTGCATTTCTGCCGTTTCGTGTCGGCATCACGCAATCGAACATGTCCACTCCTCGTTCGATGCCTTCCAAGAGATTGATAGGGGTGCCGACTCCCATGAGATAGCGTGGTTTATCCTTGGGGAGGATGGCATTGACCACCTCAATCATTTCATACATCACTTCAGTGGGTTCTCCCACCGCCAAACCACCGATGGCATTGCCGTCAGCCCCTTTCGATGCCACGTTCTCTGCAGCACGTTCGCGCAAGTCCTTGTAGGTACATCCCTGCACAATAGGGAAGAGGCTTTGCTGATAGCCATACTTCGGTTCTGTTTCGTTGAATCGCTTGATGCAGCGGTCGAGCCAGCGTTCCGTCAAGTCAAGCGACTTCTTGGAATAGTTATAATCGCTGGTACCTGGAGGGCATTCGTCAAATGCCATCATGATGTCAGCACCAATCGAACGTTCAATGTCCATCACTCCTTCGGGGGTGAAAAAGTGCTTGCTGCCATCAATGTGGCTGCGGAACTCCACACCTTCTTCCTTGATTTTTCGGATGCCAGACAGCGAAAACACCTGAAAGCCGCCGCTGTCGGTCAGCATCGGACGGTCAAAACCGTTGAACTTGTGCAACCCTCCTGCCGTTTCCAACACTTCCAATCCAGGACGTAGATACAGGTGATACGTGTTGCCCAAGATGATTTGTGCCTTGATGTCGTCCTTCAGTTCATGCAGATGCACGGCTTTCACTGAGGCTTGCGTCCCCACGGGCATAAAAATGGGAGTCTCTATGTCTCCGTGATCGGTGTGGATGAGTCCTGCCCGCGCATTCGTCTTAGAGTCGTTATGTTCGAGGGTGAATGTCATCTTTTTCTTTTTTCAAAGGTGTCTTCGGTTTTCCTAGACTTTCTTATTTCTTCCTAGGTTTTCCTAAGTTTTCCTAATCTATTTCAGCAGTGCAAAGTCGAGCACATCTTTCACGTTCTCCACATAGTGGAACTTCACACCTTTCACATATTTGGCAGGAATGTCCTCAATGTTCTTCCTGTTCTCGTGGCAGATAAGAATGTCGGTGATGCCAGCACGCTTGGCTGCCAGAATTTTCTCCTTGATGCCACCCACAGGGAGCACTTTGCCACGCAGGGTGATTTCGCCCGTCATGGCAATGTTTTTCCGCACCTTGCGCTTGGTGATGGCACTCGCCAACGAAGTGGCGATGGTGATGCCTGCCGATGGACCATCCTTCGGTGTAGCACCTTCGGGTACGTGAATGTGAATGTTGTGGTTCTCGAAGTAATCAGGTTGAATGCCTATGAGGTCACAGTGTTCCTTCAAATATTGCAAAGCAATCGTTGCCGACTCCTTCATCACATCGCCCAGATTACCTGTCAAGCCGAGTTTGCCACCCTTACCGCTGTCGATGGAGGTCTCGATGAAGAGAATTTCACCACCAACACTTGTCCACGCCAAACCCGTCACCACGCCATAGTAGTCGTTACCTTGATATTTGTCGCGGCTATAAGGTTCAGTGCCAAGATATTCCTTGATGTCCTCCACCTTCAGTTCGTTTTCGGGTAGCACACCATTCTTGGCATATTTCAGCGTCACCTTGCGCAACACCTTGTTGATGTTCTTGTCGAGGTCTCGCACACCTGACTCACGCGTGTAATCCTCAATGATTTTCTCAATGGCAGCCTTGGAGAGTTTCACACCTGTGTCCTTCATGCCGAGGTTGTCAAGTTCCTTTGGCACGAGGTGACGTTTCGCAATCTCAATCTTCTCCTCTGTCAAATAGCCGCTCACTTCAATCAGTTCCATGCGGTCAAGCAGTGGTGCAGGAATCGTTGAGATATTGTTGGCTGTTGCGATGAACATCACCTTCGAAAGGTCGTAATCAGTGTCCAGATAGTTATCGTGGAAAGCCACATTCTGTTCAGGGTCAAGCACCTCCAACAATGCCGATGCAGGGTCGCCGTGGTTGGTCTGCTGCGTCACTTTGTCAATCTCGTCGAGAATGAACACGGGGTTGCTGCTGCCAGCCTTCTTGATGTTCTTGATGATTTGACCTGCCATTGCCCCTACGTACGTGCGGCGGTGTCCGCGGATTTCAGCCTCGTCGTGTAAGCCGCCTAATGACATCCTCACATACTTCCTCTTCATCGCCTTTGCGATGCTCTTTCCCAGCGAAGTCTTTCCCACCCCCGGAGGTCCATACAGGCAAAGGATGGGACTTTTGAAATCGCCCCTCATCTTCAGCACAGCAAGATGCTCAATGATGCGTTCCTTTACCTTTTCCATGCCGTAATGGTCCTTATTCAGCACCCTCTCGGCATTGTTCAGGTTGAGGTTGTCTTTGGTATATTCACCCCAAGGCAGTTCCAGCATCATCTGTGCCCAAGTGTATTCTGTTTGGTAGTCAGGCGAGTGGCTACTCATGTGCGACATCTTGTCCAAAGCGTCATTGAACACCTTGGCCGTCGCTTCGTCCCATTTCATCTTCTGCGCTTTCTCACGCATTTTCATGATTTCATCTTCACCTTTTTCGCCCAGCTGCTCTTGGATGGTCTCCATTTCCTGACGCAGAAAATACTCTTTGTGCTGCTTGTCCAGTTCCTCACGGGTTCGCATCTGCAAGTCCATCTTCAAGGTCACATACTGATACTCCCGTTGCAGGATGCCCAGCAAACGGTAGGCACGGTCGAACAGATTGTTCTCCTCCAGCAACACAATGCGTTCCCTGTTGCTGATGTTCAAGTTGCAGCAAATGAAGTTGATAATGAGTGTGCGGTCAGAAATGTTGTTCAATGCAAACGCAGACCCAATCATGTTCTCGCTGGCACGCATCAGTTTGATGGCAGTTTCGCGGCAGGCGTCCACCACAGCCATATACTCGCGGTCACCTCGTTCAGGAACAGTCTCAGGGTAGTTATCCACACGCCCAATATTGTAGCTGCCATTCCAACTCAGTTCAATCAGACGTACCCGTGAGTAGCCTTGAATAAGTGCCGTGCGGCTCCCGTCTGGCAACTTGATGATTTTCTGCACTTTGCCAATCACTCCTGTATGATATAATTGCTCATAATCAGGCTCATCTGTTGAATCATCCACCTGCGTGAATACAGCAATTGCCATATCTTTCTTCTGTGCCTCCTTTAGCAACTTCAGTGACGAGTCCCTGCCAATTGAAATGGGCAACATCGTTTCGGGAAACAGCATCACCCCACGCAACGGAAGAACCGGGATGATGTTCTCTGGCGACACTTCCTGCTCAATGTCCCCCTTGACAGGGTTGTCGATACTTGCGATGAAACTGATTTTGCCTTCAACTGGCGTTTCGTCTATAATCTCGTCAAAATTGAAATCCATCTTCAATATCCTTGTTTGTTTTTCGCTTAATCAATACTTACTTATTTAAGTTTCGGGCGCTCTTTTTCTCACCACAGATTACTCAGATTTCACAGATTTTTTTCTGACGAGTCTGCTATTCCTCAGATTTGACTTCGTCGAGCTAAAGGTTCTCTCTTATTTCACAGATTGGAAAGCCCTGCAGGGTTTTGGGAAAAATCTGTGTAATCTGTGCAGTCTGTGGTTTTTATGACTTCCGAAAGTTGGGTTGCTTATAAAACGAGTGCAAAGGTACGAAATATTTTTCACTCCTCTATTATTTATAATGTGAAACATTCAAAAAAATAACATTCTTAGCGCCTTTATCGTTCAGCTGTAGGTACAGTTCAATAAGATGGGAAGCAGAAAGAACCTGCTATGACCTCGCAATATGTTGAAGTTGATGCTAATATCTGTTTTGTTGTGACGCTCATGTCTATTTTGTTTTCAATCTTGCAAAATTTATATTCAAAGTTGCAAAAATATTTTTGAAACTTAGGAAATGTTTTTGAAATGCCGGTCCAATTGAAAAGAATGTGCGATCTTTGTACTTGTGAAGATTTGACGGATTTCTTTGCGAGCAAAGCGAGTAAGCTCGACGACTTGCCGACTCGCCGAGGCGACTAAATATCAAAGATTTCGCATTTAATGAAACTTGAGTAAATTAAAATGTGACATTACCATTCGATGGGAATGCTGTTTGTATCATAATATTTGTGTAAAGTGCCGTTTCTGTGCAATAGTGTAAGAAAATGTGAGTGTTTTTCTTACATTTTGCAATTATTTTTAGCAAAAAATTTGTTATATTATTAAAAATAGTTGTAACTTTGCACCGCTTTTAGGCAAGAATGCTTCTGGGCAAAATACCAAATCGATACACAACAATAAAAAGATATGAGCAAACTCATTAAGGTCGAGGGCTATCGCCAGTTGCTTGACCCCATTCAGACGGAATTGGGCATCAAACAGATTAAAGACTTCTTTCAGGCAAACCTTTCGACGGCACTTCGTCTGCGCCGTGTGACTGCACCCCTGTTCGTGTTGCGTGGATTGGGATTGAATGATGACTTGAATGGTGTGGAACGTCCCGTGTCATTCCCCATCATGGATATGAACGACCAGGTGGCAGAGGTGGTGCATTCCCTTGCCAAGTGGAAACGCGTGATGCTTGCCGAATACGGCATACAGCCAGGGTATGGACTCTACACCGATATGAATGCTATTCGTGGGGACGAGGAGTTGGACAACACCCACTCCCTCTACGTTGACCAGTGGGATTGGTGCCGCACCATCCGTGAAGAAGACCGCAACCTCACTTTCCTGAAGAAGATTGTGCAGGACATCTATGCAGCCATCATGCGCACTGAATATTTGGTTTGTGAATCCTATCCGCAAATCAAACCCTTCCTTCCTCAAGAAATACATTTCGTCCATTCAGAGGAATTGTTGCAGATGTATCCCGACATGACTCCAAAGGAGCGTGAGGATGCAATTTGCAAGAAATTCGGAGCCGTCTTCATCATGGGCATCGGTGGCAAACTCTCCAACGGCGAGGCGCACGACGGACGTGCGCCAGATTACGATGACTGGAGCACTCCTAACGAAGACGGTTACAAGGGGCTCAATGGCGACATCCTCATTTGGTATCCTGTCCTCAACCGCAGCATCGAACTCAGTTCTATGGGCATCCGAGTGGATAAGGAAGCCCTTGTTCGACAACTTGAACTGGAAAACAAGACAGAACGTCTCAATCTTTTCTTCCATAAGAAGTTAATGAATGACGAAATTCCACTTTCAGTCGGTGGAGGAATCGGTCAAAGCCGTCTATGCATGGTACTCCTTCACAAAGCCCATGTGGGTGAAATCCAAGCCTCCATCTGGCCCGAAGAGATGCGTGAGGAATGTGCCAAAGCTGGCATGCCGCTTATCTGAGGAGAAGCGAAAACGTAAAAAATGAAAAGAGAAAAAATCTGGGTTACTTGCTGGCAGGGTGCAAATACCTTGCAGGGTGGGTAATCCAGTTTTTTTTCTTTTCATTTTTCTTTTTTCACTTTTTGTAGTATCTTTGCAAAAGAAATAAAAAGACCACTATGACCCCAAAAGAAGAAATAGAGCAACTCAGACGGGAGTTGGAGCAGCATAACTACAACTACTATGTGTTGAATCAGCCGACGATTTCGGACTTTGACTTTGACCAGATGATGCACAAACTGGAGGACTTGGAGATGTTCTATCCTCAGTATGCAGACCCGAACTCACCCACGCAAAGGGTGGGGAGCGACCTGAACCAGGCGTTCAAGGCGGTGGCTCACAAGTATCCGATGCTGTCGTTGGCGAACACCTACAACGAGGGGGAGGTGCGTGACTTCTACCAGCGTGTGAAGGAAGGACTGGAGGGTGAGGAGTTTGAAATTTGCGCTGAGATGAAATATGACGGTCTGAGCATCTCGCTGACATACGTGGATGGTGCGTTGGTGCAGGCGGTGACGCGAGGCGACGGAGTGAAGGGCGACGATGTGACCAACAACGTGAGAACCATTCGTTCCATCCCCTTGAAGTTGAGGGAGGGGAGCGGCTATCCGCATGAGTTTGAGATTCGTGGAGAGATTCTGATGCCTTGGACCTCGTTTGAGAAACTGAACGAGGAACGTGCCAAGCGCGAGGAGCCGCTTTTTGCCAATCCGCGCAATGCAGCCAGCGGCACGTTGAAGTCGCAGAGTTCGAAGGTGGTGGCACAGCGAGGTCTTGACGCGTACCTATATTATATATTAGGCGATGAGATTCCTGCCGACAGTTTCCACTATGAGAACTTGCAGAAGGCGGCAGGATGGGGCTTCAAGATTTCGCAGGGCATGAAGAAGTGCAAGACGGTGGATGAGGTGCTGGATTTCATCAACTATTGGGATGTGGAACGTAAGAACCTGCCTGTGGCAACCGATGGCATTGTGCTGAAAGTGAACTCATTGCGCCAGCAGCGGCATCTGGGCTATACGGCCAAGAGTCCTCGCTGGGCAATTGCCTATAAGTTCAAGGCCGAACGGGCTTGTACACGGCTGAACGAGGTGACCTATCAGGTGGGCAGAACGGGTGCCGTGACTCCTGTGGCAAACATGGATCCTGTGCAGTTGGCTGGCACGGTGGTGAAGCGAGCCTCGCTCCACAATGCCGACGTGATGGAGGAACTTGACCTGCACATTGGCGACATGGTGTATGTGGAGAAGGGAGGTGAGATTATTCCCAAGGTGGTGGGTGTAGATAAGGAGCAACGGAAGCCCGGCTTGCAGAAGGTGCAGTTCATCAAGACCTGCCCGGAGTGTGGGGCGGAGTTAGTGCGATTTGAGGGTGAGGCCGCCCATTATTGCCCGAACGACAGTGCCTGTCCGCCACAAATCAAAGGCAGGATAGAGCACTTCATCTCGCGCAAGGCAATGAACATAGACAGTCTGGGACCCGAGACGGTGGATGACTACTACCAGAGAGGCTTAATCCACGATGTGTCAGACCTTTACAAACTTACGGTGGCAGACATCTGTGGCTATAACAAGAACCGCGTGAAGTCGGCACAGAAGGTGGTGGACGGCGTGAAATCGACGCTTCAGGTACCCTTCGAACGAGTTGTTTTCGCCATCGGCATCCGCTTTGTGGGCGAGACGACAGCCAAACTGATAGCCCGTCACTTCAAGTCGATGGAGGCCTTGCAAAACGCTACTGTGGAACAGTTGATGGAAGTGGATGGAGTGGGACAGGTGATTGCCGAGTCTGTGGTGAAGTATTTCCAGGAGCCGAAGAATGCTGAGATGGTCGCCCGGCTGGCTGCCTATGGGGTGCAAATGCAACTATCCGAGGAGCAACTCTCGGGTCAGACGGACAAATTAGCGGGCAAGAGCATCGTCATTTCGGGCGTGTTCCAGAAACATTCGCGCGACGATTATAAAGCCATCATCGAGCAAAATGGTGGCAAGAATGTGGGCAGCATCTCGAAGAAGACCACGTTTGTGCTGGCTGGTGACAATATGGGACCAGCCAAGATGGAGAAGGCACAAAGTCTTGGTGTGCCGCTGGTGTCGGAAGATGAGTTCTTGGCGATGCTGGAATGATGGATGAGGACAAAGGTTTGTTGCATAGAATGAAGTGTACCCGAGGGGTGTGGCATACCATACCCAAGGGGTACACGATGCCGTACCCCTCGGGTACATAGTTGCCATCTGCTCTTTCCCCAATTGTACTCCGCTCATTTTTTTGATGTGAGGAGTACGTTTTTTTATTCTAATAATTTCTTAAATCAAAATAAATCAGTACCTTTGCACCCGATTAGAGTTTTAAGGTAAAAGAATTTTACTTTGATTTATGGCTAAAAAGACACGAGAACCTCGTTATATATTTGAATCAAGTTGGGAGGTTTGCAATAAGGTTGGTGGCATATACACGGTGCTGTCCACGCGTGCAAAAACATTGCAAGAAAAACTTACAGACAGGGTGTTCTTCATCGGTCCCGATTTTTGGGAAGGTAGGAAGAACCCGCTTTTCAGGGAAAGCAAGTCTCTGCTGGCAAAATGGAGAAAGTATGCGCAGGAAAATGAAGGGGTGAATTTCCGTGTGGGACGTTGGCAGGTACCTGGCGAACCGATTGCTCTTCTTGTGGATTTTAAGCCTTTCTTTGAACATCGGAATGAAATTTTTGGTTGGTCATGGGACAACTTTGGGGTTAACTCGCTGAATGCTTATGGCGATTACGACGAGAGCCTGATGTTCTCTTGGGCAGCAGGTAAGGTGGTGGAGAGTTACTACAAGTTTTTCGGATTGACAAAGGAAGACAATGTGATTTTTCAGGCACACGAATGGCAAACTTGTCTGGCAGCATTGTATGTGAAGAAGTTTGTGCCGGAAGTTGCCACCATCTTCACGACTCATGCAACGACCATTGGACGTTCCATTGCTGGCAACAACAAGCCGCTCTACGATTATCTGCCTGCCTACAATGGTGACCAGATGGCATCGGAACTGGGTGTGGAGTCCAAGCACTCTGTGGAGAAGCAGGCGGCATGGAACGTGGATTGCTTCACGACGGTGAGCGAAATCACAGGCAGGGAGTGTGCCGAATTGCTCGACAAGCCTGCTGATGAGATTCTGATGAATGGTTTTGAGAACGATTTCGTGCCTTCTCCTGCCGCCAAGTTCAACGAGGCAAGGAAGGTGGCTCGCCAATCTCTCCTGAAGGTGGCGAACACACTGATGGGGACGGAGTTGGACGATGACACGGTTATTGTCTGCACGGGTGGTCGCTACGAGTACCAGAACAAAGGTGTCAATGTCTATATTGATGCGCTGAACCGTTTGCGCTGGGATGATCGTTTGCAGAAGAATGTGTTGGCATTCGTGATGGTGCCAGCGTGGATAAAGGAGGCCCGCATGGATTTGCGAGTTGCGCTTTCCAACAAGAAGCATAATCCTGTAGAGTATGGTGCCATTGGTGACCCACGCATTACGCATGTGTTGCATGAGCCTGATTTTGACAAGGTGCTCGGTCAGATGAACTGGCTGGACATGTATAACCGTCCAGAAGACAAGGTGAAGGTCATCTTTGTGCCTTCGTATCTGGATGGCGATGACGGCATTTTCAACAAGCACTACTATGACTTGCTCATCGGCATGGACATGACGGTGTTCCCCTCTTACTATGAGCCTTGGGGATACACACCGACCGAATCGGTGGCTTTCCATGTGCCTTGCATCACAACCGACTTGGCAGGTTTCGGACTTTGGGCAAACAGTTTGAAAGGTGGCATGAGCGAGATCGAGGACGGTGTGAAGACGGTACATCGGTCGGATTACAACTTTGATGAAGTGAGCAATGGTGTCCGCGACACGATTCTAAAATTCTCGCAGATGGACCCGAAGCAAATCAATGCTGCCCGAAAGAATGCGGAAAAGGTGGCAGAGAAGGCGCTCTGGAAGCATTTCATTAAGTATTATTACGAAGCGTATGACAAGGCTCTCGCAACGCGTGACGAGCGTTTGGCATAAATAATAATGTGTGATTTTAAAAGAAACAGTAAAACCAATTTATAAAACTATGAGAATTCAAGCAAGCAACGCCAATATACCAAATTGGCGCGAGATTAGCGTGAGGTCGTCGGTTCCAGCAGCACTTGAGCCGCTGAACGAGATTGCTCACAACATGTGGTGGTCATGGAACAATGAAGTGGGTCATATCTTCAATGATATGGACGCCAAACTTTGGCATGATGTTCAGCAGAACCCCGTTCTTTTCCTTGGCAGAATGAACTATGAGAAACTGGAAGAATTGGCTTCTGACAAGAAGATAGTTGAGCGCATCAACAAGGTTTATAAGGAGTTCCGCGCCTACATGGATGTGAAACCTGACAAGAAGCGTCCATCGGTTGCTTACCTTTGTATGGAGTATGGCTTGAGCCACGTACTGAAAATTTATTCAGGCGGTTTGGGCATCTTGGCTGGTGACTATGTGAAGGAGGCGTCAGACTCCAACATCGACTTCTGCGCTGTCGGTTTCCTGTATCGTTATGGTTACTTCACCCAGACACTTTCGATGGAAGGTCAGCAGGTGGCAAATTATGAGGCTCAGGTGTTTCCAACGCTGCCAATCGAACGTGAATTGGACGCTAACGGCAATCAGGTAGTCATTGATGTCCCTTATAACAACTATACTGTTCATGCACTCGTTTGGCGTGTGAATGTGGGGCGTGTGAAACTCTATTTGCTTGACACCGACAACGACATGAACTCTGAATATGACCGCTCCATCACTCATGCCCTCTATGGCGGCGACTGGGAGAACCGTCTGAAGCAGGAAATCCTGCTCGGAATCGGTGGTATCTTGCTGCTCAATAAACTGGGCATCAAAAAGGACATCATCCACTGCAACGAGGGGCATGCTGCCCTTGCTAATGTGCAGCGTTTGGTTGAATATGTGGAGAGTGGATTGACTTTCAACGAATCACTTGAAGCTGTCCGTACTTCTTCTCTCTACACCGTACACACTCCTGTGCCTGCTGGTCATGACTATTTCGACGAGGCTCTCTTCGGTAAGTACATGGGTCAGTATCCTGAGAAACTGGGCATCAGTTGGGACGACTTTATGGGCATGGGGCGTGTGAACCCCGATGACAAGGGCGAACGCTTCTGCATGTCCACTTTCGCTTGCAACACCTCTTCGTGGGTGAATGGCGTAAGTTGGCTGCACGGCAAGGTGTCTAAGGATATGTTCAACGGTATCTGGAAAGGCTACTTCCCAGAGGAACTTGCCAATGTGGGTTATGTGACCAATGGTGTTCACATGCCAACATGGACGGCTTCTGAGTGGAAGAGTGTTTATGCTAAGAATTTCGACAAGTCTTTCCTTTCCGACCAGTCGAACGAGAAGATTTGGGAGGCTATCTACAATGTGCCTGATCAGGAAATCTGGAACACCCGTCTGGCTTTGAAGGCAAAACTTATTGAGTACATCAAGAAGGCATTCAAGGAGGATTGGCTGAAGCATCAGGGCGACCCATCTCGCATTGTGTCGATTGTGGAAAAAATCAATCCTAACGCATTGACCATCGGTTTTGCTCGCCGTTTTGCCACCTACAAGCGTGCTCACCTTCTCTTCAGCGACCTTGACCGCTTGGCTAAGATTGTGAACAATCCGAACTATCCAGTGCAGTTCCTCTTTGCTGGTAAGGCTCACCCTGCCGACGGTGCAGGCCAGGGACTCATCAAGAAGATTTATGAGATTAGCCGTCGTCCAGAGTTCTTGGGTAAGATTATCTTCCTGGAGAACTACGACATGAAGTTGGCTCGCCGTCTTGTGACGGGCGTGGATATCTGGATGAACACTCCGACACGTCCATTGGAGGCTTCTGGTACATCTGGCGAGAAGGCACTCATGAATGGTGTGGTCAACCTTTCCGTGCTCGACGGTTGGTGGCTCGAGGGTTACCGCGAGGGCGCAGGATGGGCACTCACGGAAAAGCGTACTTTCCAGAATCAGGAACAGCAAGACCAACTTGATGCAGCCACTATCTACTCGCTGCTTGAGAACGAAATCCTGCCTCTTTATTATGCCCGCAATTCCAAGGGCTATTCCGAAGGCTGGATTCAGACGGTCAAGAACTCTATTGCACAGATTGCTCCTCACTATACCATGAAACGTCAACTCGACGATTACTTCACCAAGTTTTACGGCCCATTGGCAGAGCGTCGCAAGATGCTTTTTGCCGATAACTTCAAAAAGGCAAAGGACATCGCAGCATGGAAGGAACTTGTGGCTTCTCGTTGGGATTCCATCCATGTCGTTTCTTACGAGAAGGAGGAAGACATGCTGAAGGGTGATGTGCTTTCTGGCAAGAAATATAATGTTAAGTATGTCATTGATGAGCAAGGTCTTGACGATGCAATTGGCTTGGAACTCGTCACTATCTATCGTGACGAAGATGGTCGTGAGCACATCAGCCAGGTTGAACCGCTCGAAGTGACCAAGCGCGACGGCAATCTCTACACCTTTGAGGGTACTCATGTCATCCCAACTGCTGGCAGTTTCAAGGTGGCATACCGTATGTACCCCAAAAATGCAGATCTGCCTCACCGTCAGGACTTCTGCTACGTGAAGTGGTTCAACTGATTGATTCCAGAAACTAAAGACTAAAAGTTAAAAGTGAAAGTTCCTGATTGCTTGGAAGGTACTATTGGACTTTTAACTTTTAGTTTCCCGGCATGACATGAAAAAGATTCTTTTACTTTTAGTTTTTAGTTTTTCGTTTTTAGTTTCACACGCTCAGACATACAAGCGATCTGGCGTTGTAAGATCCTACCGCACCTGCATGAAGGAAAAAAACTTCACGCAGGCGCGGCAGGTGCTTATTGATGCGATGCGTCAGCACCCCGAAGCAGCCGCTGATGCGCAACTCTATCGATACAAAATCGATGCCCTCACCGAACTCATTGGGGCGGAGAATCGGAAAATCTACTTGAACTCCAAGCCTGACACCGTCAGTTTCTTCAATTACATGTATGAACTTTACACGACAGGATTGCAGTGTGACAGTGCCGAGCAGCAGATTCTTGCAATGCGGCAGTCGGAAGGTAAAAAAGCCGTTCCTAAACTGCGTGGCGGGGTGGGGCAAACCTTGCTTCCTTATCGGAAGAATCTGCTCAATGCAGGCAAGTACTATTACAAGAAAAAATCCTATGCTGATGCCTTCCGATTTTTTGACATGTATATAAAGACAAAATCGGCGCCTTTCTTTATTGATGCAAAGGGTAATTCTATCCTTTCTGATCCCGATGATTTGGTGGACGTGTCAGTTCTTTCTGCTTTGAGTGCATACGGTTCAAGCAATTATCCAGAAGTAATGGTTTATCTTCCTGAAAGTCTAAAAGATGAGAACTTGCGTCCTCAGTTGCTTGAGATAGGCGCCAAAACGGCTGTAGAACTGACAGATACTGCCCAAATGGTGCAATTCCTCGAACAAGGTTTTCAGACTTATCCTTTGGTGGAATACTTCTTTGTCACGCTTGTCAAATACTATAACGACCATGGGCAATACGAGAAGGCTCTTGAGAAGGTGCAACGCATGACTTCGCTCAATCCTCAGCAACGTGACTATTGGTATATGGCAGGTACTGAACTCGTTATGCTTAACCGCTACAACGATGCCCTCCAATCCTTCCAACAATGTGTTGGTGTCAAAGCGGACGATGCCGAAGCATGGGCATCCATCGGTAGCATCTATCTTCATCAAGCCCATGTCGCATACGAGAACTTCAATCTTCCATTGTCCGACCCCTCCTATACTAAACAGAAGAGCACCATCACGCAATTCTACCGTCAAGCATGCGACGCATTTGAACAATCGCGAAAGTTTGACGAAGCCAACACGACTCTTTGGCTTGAAGGTCTCCGTGAAACCTACTTCAAACTCAATCGCGGCAAAGCGCTCCGGGCGTTGGAGAAATACAAGTGATTTCTTAAAAGGAATTTTTTTTGAAAGAATTTGTCGTAAAACGAGGTCCATAGATGGTGGAACTCGTTTTTTTTCTTTTCAACTTTTAGAGAAAAAGGTTATGAGGGCAAAAAACGGGGTTTCGTGAGTGTGTGTCGAAAAAAAATGAGTTTTTTATGGTTTTGTTTTGTGCTATAATGGATTTGTGCTATCTTTGCACATCTTTCTAATTGATAACACTTTGGAAAATTGAAGGACTGAGAAATTGTACAATTGACGTTTTTTTTGAATTGGAAGATGGCAAATCATAAGACGAAATCTAAAAATAAGAAGAACAACAAATACGCTGCGGCTCAGAAGGAAAAGTTGTCGGCGAGCGATTTTTTCATCGGCTTTGGTAAGTGGGAGACGTTCTCCTTTTGTGTGGGATTGCTGATAGGTATTGCCGCACTCTTCATGTTGGGGGCTTTCGTCTCTTATCTCTTTACGGGCGCGGCCGACTACAGTTTGTTGGAAAACCATACAGACCCGTTGAACGAGGGATTGCGTTACAAGAATGTATGCGGCTCGTGGGGAGCTTTCGTGGCGTTTTTCTTCTTGAATGATTTGTTCGGATTGGCTTCGTTCATCATTCCTCCTTACTTGGTGATTTTGGCATTGAGGATGATGCGCATCTATAAATTTACGTTGGTGAGGAAATTCATCTTGTTTACGGTGCTGATGCTGTGGACGAGCGTGTTCTTGGCTGCGTTTGCCGATTTGTTCCCATACTTTGAAGGCTCCTTCGTGAAGTTGGGCGGCAATCACGGCATTCAGGTGGTGAATTTCATCACGCAGTTGGTGGGTAAGCCAGGCTTGCTGGCGGTGTTGGTGATAACTGCGGTGTTGTATCTTATCTACTTGAGTGCAAAGACCATTGAGATCATCCGAAATATGTTCCGTCTGAACCTATTGAAAAAGGTGAATCCGAAACGACTGAAGCGTTTTGTGAATAGAGGCGGAGATGATGAAGAGATTGGAGATGAAGGCGAGGACAGAGATGAGGTGGATGGCATAGATGTGGATGCCATTAACAACAAGGATGCTTTCACGGACGATATGATAGAGCAGGCGTCGAATGGGGCGGATGATGAAGCAACGAATGTAGTGGAGTTTGATGATGTGAGTGTTGACGATGCCACAGGAAAGGGGCAGCAGGCAATGGATGAGGAGGAAACGGACGTGGAAGGTGATGTGGTGGACATTGACCCGAAGGAGGTGTCGGCGAAAGACAATGCAGGAATGTCTATTGAGGCGAAGGAGACAGAGATGGGAAATGGAACTATTTTGCGTGGTGACATCAATACGCCGTATGACCCAAAGTTGGATTTGGAACATTATAAGTATCCGACGCTGAATCTCTTGCGGAAGGCTGACAATCAAGGCCCGCAGATTGACATGATTGAGCAGAATGCCAATAAGGAACGCATCATTCATGTGCTGAGACAGTTTGGTGTGGAGATTGCCAGCATCAAGGCGACGATAGGTCCCACCATTACACTGTATGAAATTGTGCCGGCAGAGGGTACAAGAATCAGTAAGATTCGTAACTTGGAAGATGATATTGCTTTGTCATTGGCGGCAGAGGGTATCCGTATCATAGCACCAATTCCAGGTAAAGGCACGATTGGTATTGAGGTGCCAAACAAGAAGAAGTGCATCGTGTCGATGGAAAGCGTCATCAACAGCCGAGTGTATCAGGAGAGCAAGATGGAATTGCCTTGTGCTATTGGTAAGACAATCAGTAATGAGGTGTTCATGTTTGATTTGGCAAAGGCGCCTCACCTGTTGGTGGCAGGTGCTACTGGTCAGGGTAAGTCTGTGGGTTTGAATGCCATTGTCACTTCGCTGCTCTACAAGAAGCATCCGTCAGAGTTGAAAATTGTGATGGTTGACCCGAAAAAGGTGGAGTTCAGCATCTACAGCCCGATTGAGAATCACTTCTTGGCACGTTTGGAGGACGAGGAGGACTGCATTATCACGGATGTTCAGAAAGTGGTGAAGACTTTGAACTCATTGTGTGCGTTGATGGATACGCGATATGATCTTTTGAAACGTGCACATGCAAGGACCGTTAAGGAATATAACGAGATGTTCAAGAGCCGCAAACTGAATCCAGAACACGGTCATGAGTATATGCCTTACATCGTGGTGATTGTGGATGAGTTTGGTGACCTCATCATGACGGCTGGCAAGGAAGTTGAATTGCCTATTTGCCGTATTGCTCAGTTGGCTCGTGCCGTGGGTATCCACATGATTATTGCTACCCAGCGTCCTCAGGCAAGCATCATCAGTGGTGCTATCAAGGCGAACTTCCCGACGAGAATAGCCTTCAAGGTGAGTTCGATGATGGACTCCCGTGTGATTCTCGACCGTTCCGGTGCAAATCAACTGATTGGTAAAGGTGATATGCTGTATCTGGGAAGCGCGGAACCTGTGCGTGTACAATGCGCCTTTGTGGACACGCCAGAGGTGAACGACATTTGTAGTTACATTGCTAGCCAGCAGTCGTTCTTGCATCCGATGTATCTGCCTGAGGTTGCAGACTCTGATGGTGAAGGTGGCGGTGGCATGGGTACGGTAGATAAGGGGCATCTTGATCCGATGTTCCCAGAAGTGGCTAAGTTTGTAGTGAACAATCAGAGTGGTTCCACGTCGATGATTCAGCGCAACTACTCGATTGGATACAACCGTGCGGGTAAAATCATGGATCAATTGGAAAAGATGGGTGTGGTAGGTCCACAGGTGGGCAGCAAACCTCGCGAGGTGCTGATTAAGGATCCCATCACCTTGGAAGGCCTTTTGAACACGCTTGGATAGAAGAAACTTGAATTTTTTAGGATAGGAAGAAACATGAGACGAATTTTCTTGATATGGACGGCTCTTCTCGTTGCAGTGCTGCTTCATGCACAGAATGCGACGAGTGTGTTGGATAAGTCGGCTGCCACGTTGCGGGCAGCGGGTAATGTGAAGATTGGCTTCACGTTGGAGGTGGATGGTGGTGCTTCGGCGGGATACATCAAGTTGCAGCGTCAGAAGTTTGTAGTGAATGTTGGCGGTAGCATCACTTGGTTTGATGGCAAGACGATGTGGACGTATGTGAAGGCGAATGAGGAGGTAAATGTGACCAATCCCTCAGCCGATGCTGTGGCGAAGATGAATCCGTATGCTTTCCTCTCGTTCTACAAGAAAGGCTATACAGTCAAGATGGGTAAGGGAACAGCCAAGGAGCATGAGGTGTTGCTGACAGGCAAAAGCGGAAGCCCATACACGAATGTGGTGGTGCGTATCAACAAATCGACGCAGTATCCGACGTTCATCAAGATGACGTCGTCGAAAGGTGCTGTGACGACAATTCGTTGCAATTCATTCCTGAAAAACCAAAAATACAAGGATTCGACCTTCCAATTCAACAAGAAGAATTATCCTGATGCAGAAATAGTGGACCTGAGATAATGGAGTTCTCGAGGGTACGGTTATTATATAAACTCGTTTCTCACAATCAGCGGTTGCAGACGCGTCGTCACCCGATGTTTGAGAAAAACATGGCAATGAAGATATTGAGTTATATCTTTATTGCCTTTTGGGCTGTATATCTGGTGATGCTTGGCTTCACGGCTTATTCTTATTTTGAGGGTTCGGCATTGGAGGCGTTCGATTGGGTGGATGGCGGCATGATTTGGTTTCTCATCATTGATTTCCTTTCCCGTTTCTTCATGCAGGAAACGCCTGCACAGAACATCAAGCAATACAAACTCCATAACATTCCGACAGGTTTTCTGCTGCACACATTCCTGCTGCGGATGGGCTTGCAACCTTACAACCTCTTTTGGGCGTTTTTCTTTGTGCCATTCGGGCTTCGCGCCATTCCTCAGTTCTATGGGATGTTTGGATTCTTCGGCTTCATCATCGGTTGGTGGCTTATGTATGTGCTGAATAGTTATTGGTATTTGCTTTGGCGCACGCTCATCAACCGCAATTTCCATTATCTTGCCATTCCATTGTTGATTTATGCAGCATTGGCTTATTTGGGCATTTTCTATGATGAAGAGAACCAATGGCTGTTCACTGGCACCATTCGCTTGATGCGTGGATTTTGCCAGTGGAATCCCTTGTGCTGGTTGATATTTTGCCTGGTTGTCGTGCCGCTGTATCTTGTCAATTTCCGTCTGCAAAAGGTTGCCATCTATGTGGAAATCGCTAAGACAGAGATGGTGAAACAGTTCAAGAGCCACAACATGACCTTCCTTGACCGATTCGGGGTGATTGGCGAGTACCTGAAATTGGAACTGAAATCAACCATACGCAATTTGGTGGTGCGCAAGCAGTTCATCACAGGCTCCTTGTGCATGCTGATGTTGTGTAGTCTCTTCTCCTTCTCCGACATATACGATGATTTGCCTTTCATGCGTGTGTTCATTTGTGTCTATTGCTTCACCTGTCTGGGCGTGATGACTTTGACCACCGTGATGTGTGCCGAGGGAAATTATATTGACGGGTTGATGGTGCGGAAAGAGACGGTTTTATCGTTGTTGAAAGCCAAGTACTACTTCCAGTGCTTGATGCTGATTGTGCCGTCCCTTTTCTCGCTTATGCCCATTATGGAAGGGAAAATCTCATGGCTGACGGCGTTGGGTTGCCTGTTGTTCACTTCGGGGGCAGTCTTCCCGTTCATCTTCCAGTTGGCTGTGTATAACGATGCCACCATCCATTTGAATGAAAAACTGACAAAGACGGGAAGGGACACGAAGGTGCAGATGCTGATGTCGGGTGCTGCCCTGTTCTTGCCGATGCTGGTCATGTATGCTTTGGTGCAGTTCTTCAACGACGAGGTGGCTGCCATGTCAATGATAGTGATAGGATTGCCCGGGACGGTGTTGCATCCGTTCTGGCTTCGCAACATATACAAACGATTCATGGAACGTCGTTACGCCAACATGGACGGCTTCAGGAACAGTAGATAAAAACATGTACAATTTGACTTATCGTATCTTTAGCACGCTTGGCTTGCCAAGAATTTACAATGTACAATTTATCTGACAATTGAGTTATTTATTTGCCAAGAGGTTGTACAGAAATTGCTAAATCACCAAATGAAAAAATAAATTGTACATTGTAAAAGGCTAAATTGAAAATATAAAGATGAACTTAACAATCGAAAAACTGACCAAATCCTTTGGGGAGAAACAAGCCCTCAACATTGACCACTATGCCATCCATAGTGGAGAAACGATTGGATTGGTGGGCAATAATGGAGCAGGAAAGACAACGCTGTTCCGTATCATTCTCGACTTGCTGCATGCCGACACGGGATGTGTGACCATTGATGGTGTGGTGGATGGCCAGCCAGTTTCGTGTGATACCTCAAAGAGCGAAGCGTGGAAGGCATACACAGGAGCCTTTGTCGATACTGGCTTTCTCATAGATTATCTGACTCCCGAAGAGTACTTCCGTTTCATTGCCAAAATTTCGGGCATTTCAGATGCCGTCATGCACGACCGTCTTCTTCAGTTCGATGGTTTCATGAATGGTGAGATATTGGGGCAGAAGACGTTGATACGCAATCTCTCCATGGGAAACAAGCAGAAGGTGGGCATCATCGGTGCCATGCTGCACTATCCCAAATTGCTGATACTCGACGAACCTTTCAATTTCCTCGACCCCACCTCTCAGTTGGCGATGAAGTACCTGCTGGAGACCTACAGCAAGGAACAGAAGGCCACCATCATCGTGTCATCCCACAACTTAACCCACACGCTCGACATCTGTTCACGCATCACTCTCCTCGAACATGGCATCATCCTCAAGGACTATGACCGTGATTATGCCATGTTGAATTCCGAAATAGAAGAGTATTTCCGGGGGCAGCAAAGCGGAAAGATTTGAGATTGTTTCTCCTCGTTGAATCGAAAGTTCGTAAATTTGCCAGCGAATAACAATAATTGCGAAAATATGTAATTAGTATTATTCTGTATGAAGAGGAAGATATACGACTGTCTGCTGAAATGGAAGCAGGAGAAACAGGTTAAGATGGGTGACCTTGTAAGCAATGAACAACATTAAAATTGAAACATGGGAGGAACTGAAATGAACGAAATAAAGAAGAACAACCATATTATCGAGTCAAGAGCCGAACAATTGGCTGAGCGCATTGAGGCATTAGTTGTTGAAGCGCGAAAGAAAATAGCTTCAACAGTCAATGTGGCCATGGTGTATACCTATTACGAAGTGGGTAGATATATTGTTGAGGACGAACAAGATGGAAAGGTACGCGCTGAATATGGTAAGAGAGTTTTGAAACGTGTTTCTGAACGACTTACTGAGCGATTAGGCAAAGGTTGGTCGGTTGACACGTTGGAAAAGACACGACGTTTTTTCTTGGCATTCTCAAAATCCGCTACACCGCAGCGGATTTTGGCAGTAGGTGAGATTTCCGCTACAGTGCAGCGGAAATTTGTCCTGTCATGGAATCACTACCAGATTCTCTCACATGTTGATAACTTAGAGGCCCGTAGTTTCTACGAAATAGAGGCATTTGAGCAACAATGGAGCACCCGTTATCTGCAACGTCAGATTGGTAGTGGGCTCTATGAACGTCTGGCGCTTAGTTGTGATAAAGACGAAGTGATGCGACTGGCTACAGAGGGACAGGTGGTAGAGAAACCATCTGACATCATCAAAGACCCTGTGGTTTTGGAATTTATAGGGTTGAAGCCTGATGCATCCTATAGCGAGAGTGACCTTGAAGGAGCCATTATCAGTCGCCTGCAAGATTTTCTTCTCGAAATGGGCAAGGGATTTCTTTTTGAGGCAAGACAGAAGCGGTTCACCTTTGAGGAGCGACATTTCTATGTTGACCTGGTGCTCTATAACCGACTACTTCAATGCTATGTCCTCGTTGACCTGAAAATGGATGACCTCACCCACCAGGATCTCGGTCAGATGCAGATGTACGTCAACTACTATGACCGCTTCGTAAAAGAGGATTTTGAGAAACCAACTATTGGCATTCTCCTCTGCGAACGCAAAAATGATGCTCTTGTTGAACTCACGTTGCCAAAGGATGCCAACATCTATGCTCAGCAATATGCACTTTGCTTGCCTGACAAAGCCTTGCTTCAACAGAAATTGCGAGAATGGATTGCAGAATTTAAACAGAAGGAGGATGAGGTATGAGTAAATGACAAGCAACCTTGTTTTTTCAGTTGTTTCTCAAAAAAACTTGTAAAATTGTTTGGAAGCGAATAATAAATTGTATATTTGCAAACGAAAATTGAAAACAAAAAGGATGAAAGACTACATTGACAAGATAAATAACAGCAAGGATGCTACTTCTGTAGCACAAGAGCCAGCCATGGCAACAACTGTTTGTCAGCCAAAGAAGTCTGCTGAGAAACGGTTAGAGGCATCCATGCCATGTTACTTCTCCGAAGGAGAACTGGATGAAGAAATTCGTGTGTCCATGAAGAGTGGAAATGCCACTCAACGTGAAGTTGATGCTGTATTCTGTCGATGAAACCTTTGAGAATCGTTTGGAAGAAGCAGGCTCTGCAACGAGTGGATGAGATAGCAGATTGGTATGAAGGCTATATGGGAGGAACTGCAGCACGTCATTTCCTGCAAGGCATATCTGAAACGGTGCGGACGTTATCTGGTAGTCCCTATATAGGGAGACTTGACGAGAGACGAAGCACTACAAAAGTGAGGCTCTACTCATTTGTTGCCCATCCTAAATACAAGATTGTCTATTACTTCAATACTCGCTTCATCTATATTGTGACAGTCCATCGAACATTGATGAAAAATGGGTGAAACTCAACCCAATAGCCATTCGGCAAATGAAGATGCAGGAAGGAACTGAAGGGAGAAGTTTTTTGAGATATAATCTCTAAAAATGTATGAAAGAAAAAAGCCGTAACTTTGTGGTGAGTATTCATTAGACGTGATAACCTAAAAACTATGCCGACCAATAAGAATGCTTTGACGAGATATAAGTATCTGGACGAGTTGCTTTCGGACAGACACCATTATTATGACATTCACGATTTGACTGAGAAATGCAATCAAAGGCTTGTTGAGGATGGATTTCCCGAAGTCACACAGCGATGCATAGAAAAGGATATCAATTATATTGAATATGCTCCATTCTCTGCTGACATTGAGAGATTCAGAGTGAATGGCAAAAGATGCTTGAGGTATGAGAATCCTTCCTTCTCCATCTTTCGGAAAGAACTGACAGAAGAGGAATGCAATTTATTGTGCGAGGTCTTGAACACCATCGGACAATTTGATGGTCTTGACAACTTCAAGTGGCTTGATGATTTCAAGATGGGTTTGGGGCTCAAGGAGCGCAGGCAAATCATCAGTTTCAGCAACAATCCCTATTTGAAGAACTCAAATCTTCTGGGAACACTCTTCGACAATATCTCTAATGGAGTGGTCATTCGATTGTCGTACCACACATTCACCGATGCAACCATCCGAAGCATTGTTTTCCACCCCTATTTGCTGAAACAGTATAATGACCGCTGGTTCTTGCTTGGTGCTGATGACTGCGACAATAAGATTCTGAACTTCGCATTAGATAGGATAGACGAGGTGGAACCACTTCCCGAAAGAACATATGAGCAATGCTCGGAAGAACTTGCAGAACGCTTTGACGATATTGTCGGTGTCTCATTATACGAAGACCGTCCTGTCGAACACATCCTGTGTTGGGTGAGTGATGTTTCGAAGGGCTATGTGGACACCAAACCTATTCATGGTAGCTACACACCCATCAAGGGAGATGTCGAGCAGCAACTTCGTTCAGAGTTTTCTCGGCTACAAGGTGGCATGTTCTTTACTCTTGACTGCATTAAGAACTACGAACTGATTCGTGAATTGTGTTCCTACGGGAAAGACCTCATTGTCCTACGCTCTGATGGAACTGTTGCTGATGATGTAAAGAAGAGGGTGAGCGAGATGATGGAGCAATATAGTGGAATTGAAAATAACAAATGATATGGACATCATAAAAGATATAGAATCAACCCCGGCGTTGCTAACGAAGATAGTTGAGGGATGGGCGCAGCATCAAAGTCCGTCTTTCGATGAATTGGCACAATCTGTCCTTCAGACACATCAGACAGCCCAATCTGGTGCCATCCGTGCCGTTAATCAGATGGCTACTCTTCGTAATTGGCTCATAGGATGCTATATTGTGGAGTACGAACAGAAAGGCAGTGACAGAGCAAAGTATGGCGAGCGCCTCTTGAAGCGTTTGGAAGAGCGTGTGAATACAAAGGGATTGAACTTGACCTTTTTAAAGTGTCAAGAAATTTCTATTTGTATTATCCTCAAATTGCAGAGTTGTTATCCGTCTCAATTCATCCAATGCCGTCTGATGAATCTATGGATGAAAAAGGTGCGACAGCGTCGCACCAATTCAATAATGTCGGACTTTCTCAAAAAAGTGCGACAGCGTCGCACCAATTCGTAACCCCTGCAATTGAGATTATTACCAAGTTATCATTCTCTCACATTCGTGAGATTATGACCCAAGACGATCCCTTGGCTCGTTTCTTCTATGAAACAGAGTGTATCAAAGGTACATGGTCAGTAAGGGAACTGCGTCGTCAGATATCCACCAACCTATATTTCCGTAGTGGAGTAAGCAAAGACCCCAAGAAATTGCTTGCTTCCATCAAGCCAGAGACCACCTCGCCTGCACTCGTTATTCGCCAACCATTCACTTTTGAGTTCTTAGGACTCCAAGCTAAAGATGTCATAACAGAAGGCGACCTTGAAGACGCGCTTATCACCCATCTTCAGGATTTCCTCTTGGAATTGGGCAAAGGCTTTTGTTTTGAGAGCAGGCAGAAGCGCATGATTATCGACGACGAATACTATTTTGCAGACTTGGTGTTCTATAATCGCATACTTCATTGCAATGTCATAGTGGAATTGAAGAACGATGAGTTCCGCCATGAATATCTTGGGCAACTCAATGCCTATGTGTCCTATTATAAGGAGAATGAGATGCATGAAGGTGACAATCCTCCTGTTGGCATTCTGTTATGCACTCGTAAGGGAAAGAAGATGGTGGAATATGCCATTGCGGGCATGGACAACAACCTGTTTGTCTCCACCTATATGCTGCAGTTGCCTGATAAAGATACACTTGAGCGGTTCCTACTGAATGAAGTAGGGGATGCTCATGAGTAAGATTTTCGATGAATGAAGAATAAGGTCATTCCGAAATAGAAGAGTACTTCCGGGGGCAGCAAAGCGGAAAGATTTGACATTGTTTCTCCTCGTTGAGGAAAGGTAGTGGTTTTAGTGTACTTATCTTCTTGTTTTTTCTGTTGTTTCTCAAAAAAACTTGTAAAATTGTTTGGAAGCGAATAATAAATTGTATATTTGCAAACGAAAATTGAAAACAAAAAGGATGAAAGACTACATTGACAAGATAAATAACAGCAAGGATGCTACTTCTGTAGCACAAGAGCCAGCCATGGCAACAACTGTTTGTCAGCCAAAGAAGTCTGCTGAGAAACGGTTAGAGGCATCCATGCCATGTTACTTCTCCGAAGGAGAACTGGATGAGGAAATTCGTGTGTCCATGAAGAGTGAAAATGCCACTCAACGTGAAGTTGATGCTGTATTCTGCCGATAAAATCTTTAACTCTCGTTCCATCTACATCGTGACAATTCATCGGACAATGATGAAGAATGGATGAGATGAAATAAAACGGAATAGAAACTAAAACGAGACAATATGATATAAAGTTTAACTTGACATAAGGAAAAGAAAGTGTTTGCTTTTACTTGATGTAATTCGAAAATCGCCAATTCAAGAATTAATCCATCAGCAGTAAGAAGTGAATGCTTGCACCGTTAGGTGTGGGCTTCATGGTTGTATGGATTAAGGTGTTTGGCGATACCTCGGATTAGCAATCGGGCAAGTCTCACACCTTTCTTTTTGCTGTGTTGCAAAAAGAATTATGACATGATTCAATCTAATCTACTATCCATACAGTCGATGCTTTCTACAAGCTTTACAGAAGTTTCAAAAGGAAATACGTTTGTTGGTATAGATTTTGGAACATCTACGACTGTTGTTTCTATCGCATCGCAAGAACAAGATGGGGTGAAAATAAAGACCTTGCCTATAAAACTTACACAGATATTGGAAGATGGAACAATATACCAAAGTGAGAAATTGCCAAGTGTTATTGCATGGTATAATGGTAAACTTTTAGTTGGTGAAGGTGCTTCAAATCTAAAATATACATTGACAAAAGGAAAGAATATCTGGTTTTCATTCAAAATGGAAATAGGAGAAGACCTTGGTGCCAAATATTATAATAGTGAAGTAGGCGATGTGGAAGGTATAAAGATTCGCAATCCCAAAGATTGTGTGAGAGTCTTCTTTATGTATCTTCGAATGCTTATTACCAAATATTGTAAAGATAATGGATTGTCAGAGAACATACACTATGCCGTTAGTATTCCTGCATCGTTCGAGGCAAATCAGCGTAAAGAATTGATGGAAGCTCTTGAAACAAATGGGATGACAATCTCAAAGCAATCTTTAATAGATGAGCCTAATGCGGCTTTTATCAGTTATGTTCATGATAGCGAAGATTCCGAAAAGCCATTACTCATAAGTCCTCATTATAATTCAAAAGTTCTTGTTTTTGATTTTGGAGGAGGAACGTGTGACATTTCCATCCTTGAAATAGGAAAATCTGCTACAGGACTATATTCTAAAAACATCGCCATTTCAAAATTTACAAAACTTGGAGGTGATGATGTGGATAGGTATCTTACATACAAATATATAATGCCACGTTTCTTCGAATATAACCATGTAAAGCCAGAAGACTTTAGAACGAAAGAAAAGCAATATATTGCGACTCAATTATATAAGGTGGCAGAAAGACTGAAAATCTTGATGTGCAGGAGGATTGCTAATCAGATGTACCAATTGGAGATTCCTTTACATTATAAAAATAGTACAGAGTGTGAGACTATTTCCGTTCCTGTTATGATTGAGACCATGAAGGGTAATTTGTCACAAAACAATTTTATCCTTACAGCGAAAGAACTTGCTGATACGATGCAGGTTTTCTCGAAAAAATCTCGAATTGCCACTCAAATAAAGGGGCAAGAAGATTACAACAACATCTTTATGCCTATCAATAGTGCTATTGAGAAAGCCGATATTGAGCGTGAAGAAATAGACTATGTTCTTCTTATTGGTGGTAGTGCACAGAATCCATTCATACAAGAAGCATTGAAGAAAGAGTTTGTAGATTCTCAAATTCTTGTTCCACAAGATTTGCAAACACATGTGTCTAAAGGTGCTGCTATACATTCATTATTGATGAACGGCATGAATAAGTGCATTATCCAGCCAATAACAAGCGAGCCAATTTTGGTCATCACAAAAGATGTGCATCCACGTGTGATTTTACCAGCCGGTTCCACGATACCAAGTGATACTGTTCTTATCAACGACCTTGTTACATCGCGTGACAATCAAGATGTGATAGAGCTTCCAATTTGTGTTGGCAGCACAAACAAAATGCTTTTTAACTTAAAGATAGAACTTCAAGGTGGAGTTCCCATCAATACTCCTGTTCAGATAGTATTAGAAGTAAATGCAGATAAATTGCTTTTAGTACAGGCAAGTTGCATGGGAATTATTTGCAGGGTTGAGCCCAAGAATCCATTTGCAAACAAGGAGCTTACTACAGAAGAAAGGATTGTCCTTGTAGCGGAAAGGCAAGCAAATTTAGAAGCAGAACAGAATCATGGAACACCAACAAAGAATGGGCTGATAAAATTGAGACAAGCTTATGAAAAGGCTGGCAATTCATTTCGAGCAGCAGAAACGTTGGAACTCCAAACAGAACTTTATCCTAGTCCGGATAATTATGGGAAAATAGCGGTTCTATATTGGAATTCAGGGAATGAAGAGAAGGCCATAGAATATAACGAAAGAGCTTATCAGTATAATCCAAATAGTTCTACTGTCAATTTCAATTTGGGCCATTCTTTGATGCGCAAGGACCCACAAAGGGCAAGACAATTAATCAATAAAGCTTATGAGATGAATCCTGCTGATGGCGCAACTATGATTACACTTGCAAGAATGGAACGTCAAGCTGGTAATAGAGAAAGAGCAAAGGACTTGGAAGAACAAGCATACGACATGTTATTAAGGAAATGGAAAGCAGAAACATTGGCTTCACATGAATATAGCTGGCTCTCATCATTAGCTTCTGATTTAGCTCATTATGATATTGCCCGTCAAGTTCGCCAATCACAGCCGGGCTTAGAAACAGAAAAGTATTATGATGGTGAGAACTTAACACGTACTCGCTCAAACGCATTAGACAAACTTTAAATTGAAAACTATATGAGTTGGATAATTCCTGAAAACAAGTTGGATGCACAACAACGCGATTTTATAGACAACGTAGATATTACTCGAAAAAATGTGTGGATTAAGGGCTTCCCTGGTTCTGGGAAGTCAGTGCTTCTTGCACATACTATCAGGAAAATAAAGGTAAAAGATAGTAGGGCGAGCGTCTTGGTCGTCGTTTTCACTCACTCGCTAATCAAAATGTTTGAAGCAGCATTTGCAGAAATGGGATATAGAGTAGATGTGGTAACTTTTTATGATTTTATGAAATCATCAAGAAGTTATGACTATATCCTAAGCGATGAAGTTCAGGACTTAACACCAAGCGTATTGCGAGCAATGAATAATAGAGCAAGGCATGTTGTTGTTGCTGGTGATTCAAACCAATCAATATATGATATGGATCCACGATATAGGGAAGACACTGTAAGCCCAAGTCAAATCAATTCTTTGTTGTCATCAAGAGATTTTGAACTCGGAATAATCCATCGTCTATCAAGTTCAATTATAAATGCTGTTCAAAAATTCCTTCCTCGTTTGAATATTTTTAGTGCAAAACGTGACTTGACAAAGCAAACAACCCAAGTGCGCTTGTGCGAGGCACACAATAATGAGGAGGAAGTGAAATATATTATACGTGAGGCAAAGAAGGCTGTTAATGTAGGTCAGACCGTGGGGGTACTAATACCAACCCAAGATAAAATTCTTTCCTTCATTCAGACGGTAATTCGTTTGGAAGGAAAACGGCCTTGGGATGTTCAAGCAAATAATTGGGGCAAGACGGATTATTCATCACTAAATCGTTACCTGTTGTTGAATGGTATTCCTTTGCAATACGTAGGAAATGGCTATGGACAGTTCTCAGACAATTCAAATAAAGTCTGTGTTATGACATATCATAGTTCTAAAGGACTTGATTTTGACAACGTTTTCTTACCATACCTGAATAATAGTTTGTTTATAATATCTGATGAAACATTAAGCAAGACTTTGTTCATGGTCGCAATGACACGAAGCCGAAATAATCTGTACTTAACGTATAGTGGTTACAAGCATGCTTATCTTAATAACTTTGCGGCTGACTGTAACAAGATAGACATACACGATGCCCTGAATGTTCAACAACAGAAATTTAATGGAGGCAGCGTCTTCGCTAGTTTTTAATTTATGGCAAACTATTTAGCATTAATTCGAAAGGCCGACTTTGTAGACCTGTATAAGTATGGAAGTCTTTATATCAATAAAGATATGACGAGGCAATTCTCTTGCAAAGTGGAAGAATTGCCAAATAGAAAACCGATTTTTGATGACTTGTCATATTTTGCTAACGCATTTGACAGTACTTTCACATATTTGTTTATCCATTATGAGAGCAATTTCGGTAGAGTTAATTATATAAATATTGCTGACGTTCGTGGTCTCTATCCGTTAGATCAGGAAGCGAAGACGGAATTATCATTATCTCTCGATCTTCGAATAAAAATCAATGAGCCTCTTTGGCCAGATGCTGTATTTAATCTGCAAAAAAGGCAGACCATTCAAGATTGCAAGAACGGTGCTTCGAATATTTGGAAGATATATAAACTCTCTGGTTCTATTGAAGATATGAATAACGTCATCAATGATAGTGTCATTGGAGAGGTTGTAAATGAATTGTATGAGAACCGACGCCCCAAAGGAGAACTTCCAATATGGGTATATATTATGAGGTATGAGCGTCATGCTTTTTACCCAAACAATACGATAGGTGCATTTATGGATACAGTTAATGCAATATTTAATTTTAGCCAAAAACGAGAAGTTGACTCAGATGAAATAGAGTCTACACTAATAATGCAATTCTTCCAGCACTGCAACGATTATGATCCAAATATGTCGTTTAATGAGGTCATGAAAAGATTGTATGCTCAGGAAGATTCGAGAATTACAAACTTTATTAATTTGACAAGAAGCATCGTTCCGGATTTTGATTTGATAAAGGTTGCCACATTATTTTTTATTTATAGGAATCGCTACAAGGAGGAATTCAAATACGAAAATGGTTGGAATCAAAGCAAGACTTTCGGAAAAGAATTTTCCATAGCCTGTTATATGCTTGGATGCATTTTGGGACATGAACATACATATGATTGCTTGTATGAACATTTGCCGTTGGCCATTTTTAAAGTGAAAAGAACAAAAGCAATTGTTAAGGAGCCCGTTGCTGAAGGATTCATTCATGAGGAACAAAAAACTGCAAACGAGGAATCTTCAAATCCTGGGGACATCATTGATTCAAACGATAAAACAAACATGATTTCTGATAAATCGGTAGGTAACGATAATGAACAAACAATTAATACAAAAGTTTTGCCCAAATTCCCCTGCAAGATGGGGAAACCGAAGAAAGGCGGAGGTTTCTCTAAATCCCCAAAGCCTAAGATGGTTTATAACATAAATAGCTATTTTGAATTAGAAAGTCAAGGTTGGAAAGAAATTAAAGAAGATAAGAATTTATGGTAGAATATACAGATCAACAGAAAATAGCCATCATGCGTATTTTGCTTGACATCATTCACGCTGATGGCAGAATTGATGCACGAGAAACTTTCTTTTTTAATCAATTGAAGGAGAAATATGAGTTAAGTGATGATGACCATGAAGCGGTTAATTCCAAGAATTCTCTTTTGGCACTTGCTCAGATAAAAGCATTATCAGAGGAACAGAAGGTGGAATTTGCAAGACAAATGAGCCGTATGATAATAATAGATGAAGATGTCAATGTAAATGAAGTGTCTATTTATAATATCGTATGTGATACATGTGGCATTCCATCAGGTTATGAGGAATTTGTAGAAGATGAAGAACTGAATAGTTGTACGACATCAGGAGATGATAGGGGTTAATGAAAATACCTCTATTTATCCTCTCCGTCCTTCTTCTCCTTTGCCTCCTTCCGATGCCTTACGGCTACTATATGCTTGTCCGTTTCGTGTCGATGGTGGCATTCGGAGTGATGGCTTATCGTTATTACACACAGAGCAAGGTGGCATTGACCGTCACCTTTGCCTCCCTTGCCCTGTTGTTCCAACCTTTCATCAAAATTGCCCTTGGGCGCACAATCTGGAATGTAGTTGATGTGATTGTGGCGATTCTGTTGGTGCTGTTATGGATGAAGGAAAGAAAAGGAATGTGAGTCTTTTCTGATGGAACGTCGTTGTCGTAATTACGGAACTGCCGTTGGGGAAATTCTGGCAACGACGTAAATGTAATTGCGGTAGCGGCACATCCTCTTTTCCCCTTGTTTCACACCCTCTAAATCGACGTCGTCGATGTCGGTTGACCGATGTCGTCGATGTCGACTTGCCGATGTCGACGACGTCGATTTTGGGGCAGTGGAAGGAGGGTGGTGGCGAAAGCGGAATAAGGGAAGTGGTGGAAGTGGAATAAAGGGCTTGGCCACAGATGAAAAGGGGATGATGGGATGGTGTTACGGCAACTTATGCTGTTTGATAACTCTTATCCCGATCTGGGGGTATCAATAAAAATCGCCAACAAATTTTGTTGTATCAGTAAGTTTTTGTACTTTTGTCCCCAAATTATAAATTAAGCGGAAAGATGGAAGCGATTACTTTTAGCCCTGCACAGTTGCACGTGTTCAACCTTGTGTCGCATATCAAAACCGAGATGGGGCTCGAACGACTACAGGAGCAGCTGGCTGCATTTTATGCCAAACAGGTGGACGATGAAATGGATAGCCTATGGGAGAGTGGACAATGGAATGAACAGAAACTCCAAGAGCTTCGTGGCTCACACTTCAGAACTCCTTATAAAAAGTAGCTTGTATGCATCCAGTCGTGATTGATACCAACTGCTTGTTGCAGATAATCTCACGCAATAGCCCATACCGACCGATATGGGATGCTTTTCTTGTGGGCAAGTTCGATCTTTGTGTCTCGAATGATATTTTGGAAGAATATCAAGAGATACTGGAACAGCAAATCACTCCGACCGTTGCAGAAAACCTCGTCTTGCTTATTCTCAACAAGCAGAATGTGAAACTTGTTGACCCGCATTTCCGTATGGGGGTGATAACGGCAGATCCGGATGATAACAAGTTTGTGGACTGTGCATTTGCAGCCAATGCTGACTATCTGGTGTCAGAGGATAGTCATTTCAATATTTTACGTAACATGCCATTCCCTCATCTGAACCTCGTCACGCTTGATGAATTCATGGAAACGAGGCTCGTCAAATAATTTTCATGTCTAAACATGGGATGGGTGGGGTTGAAAGGTGGAGTTTGCGAAAGTGGTGTTTTTGAGTGGTTTTTGTCTTTTTCTGTGGGAAGGGGCGTTTTTTCTTGTGTTTGTTTTTCCCTTCCCGATTAAAAGCCGTATCTTTGTAAAGTTTTTGAGGCATGCCGTCAGCGGCGTGTCCTATTCTTTTTGTGATGAAAAATTACATAACAACATTTATTATTTAATAAAATCAAGAAAATTCATTATGAAGATTTCAAGAATTGATCACCTTGGAATAGGTGTAGAGAGCATCGATGCTGTGCTCCCTTATTTCGAGAATGTGCTTGGCCTGAAGTGCTATGCAGTGGAAGAAGTGGCTGACCAGAAGGTGAAGACTGCTTTCCTGAAGGTGGGCGAAGTGAAACTGGAACTGCTGGAACCCACGTCACCTGAGTCGGCTGTGGCCAAGTGGCTGGAGAAGGGTGGCAAGGGCGTTCACCATGTGGCATTCGCTGTTGAGGACGGTGTGGCAGAAGCACTCGTCGAGGCTGAAGGCAAGGGCGTTCGTCTGATTGACAAGACTCCACGTCCCGGTGCAGAGCAGATGATGATTGGTTTCCTCCATCCCAAGACCACTGCTGGTATTTTGACAGAACTTTGTGAACCACAGAACAAGTGAAAAGTGAAGAGTGAAAAATGAAGAATCTATTTTGCCAGTTATCCAGATAGGGAAACTTAGATTTTTCACTCTTCACTTTTCACTATTAACTCATAAAAAGGTATTTTTATGTCAAAGCAAACAGAAAGAATACAGGAGTTGATTGAACTCCGTCAGAAGGCGCGTCTGGGTGGTGGCGAGAAGGCCATCGACAAGCAGCACGCCAAGGGCAAGTTCACTGCACGTGAACGTATTGCCATGCTCCTCGACGAGGGCAGTTTTGAAGAGTATGATATGTTCAAGCTCCACCGTTGCACCAACTTCGGTATGGAGAAGAAGCAGTATCTTGGCGACGGTGTCGTGACTGGTTCGGGTACAATCGGTGGACGCCTCGTCTTTATTTTTGCTCAGGACTTCACGGTCAACGCAGGTTCTCTCTCCGAGACCATGAGCCAGAAAATCTGCAAGATTATGGACATGGCCATGAAGGTGGGTGCTCCTGTCATCGGCATCAACGACTCGGGTGGTGCTCGCATCCAGGAGGGCATCAACGCCTTGGCTGGCTACGCTGAGATTTTCCAGCGCAACATCATGGCTTCGGGTGTGATTCCTCAGATTTCAGGCATTTTCGGTCCTTGTGCAGGTGGTGCCGTTTATTCTCCAGCCTTGACCGACTTCACGCTCATGATGGAGAACACTTCGTTCATGTTCCTCACTGGTCCAGCCGTGGTGAAGACCGTGACTGGCGAGGATGTGGATCAGGAGAGCCTCGGTGGTGCATCGGTTCACTCCACCAAGTCGGGTGTGACTCACTTCACCGCTTCGACCGAGGAGGAGGCTATGGCGATGATTCAGCAACTCATCTCCTACATTCCGCAGAACAACCAGGAGGAGACTCCACGTGTGGAATGCACCGACCCCATCGACCGTCTGGAGGATTCGCTCAACGAAATCATCCCCGACAATCCTAATCAGGCATACGACATGTACAAGGTCATTGCCGCCACTGTCGATAACGGCGAGTTCTTCGAGGTGCAGCCACGCTATGCGCAGAACATCATTGTCGGTTTCGCGCGCTTCAACGGTCGTTCCGTGGGTATCGTAGCCAACCAGCCTTCTAAGTTTGCTGGTGTGCTCGACTGCAACGCTTCTCGTAAGGGTGCCCGTTTCGTCCGCTTCTGCGATGCCTTCAACATTCCAATCGTTAGTTTCGTCGATGTGCCGGGCTTCCTCCCGGGTACAGGCCAGGAATACAACGCTGTCATCCTGCATGGTGCCAAACTGCTCTACGCTTACGGAGAGGCAACTGTGCCAAAGGTGACAGTGACTCTGCGCAAGTCATACGGTGGTTCTCACATCGTGATGTCTTGTAAGCAACTTCGTGGCGACATCAACTATGCATGGCCATCTGCCGAAATCGCCGTGATGGGTGCCAGTGGTGCAGCCGCTGTGCTTTATGCCCGTGAGGCAAAGCAAATCAAGGAAGAGGGTGGTGATGCCAAGGCTTTCATTGCCGAGAAGGAGGAAGAATACTCCAAACTCTTCGCCAATCCTTATCAGGCAGCCAAGTATGGCTACATCGACGATGTCATCGAGCCACGCAACACTCGTTTCCGCGTCATCCGCGCCCTCGAGCAGTTGGCAAACAAGTCACTTACTAATCCTGCTAAGAAGCACGGTAATATTCCATTGTAAGCATTATGAGAAAGATATTATCAGTTATTTCATTCCTCGTGGCTTCATCGGCTGCATTCGCACAGGGCGCACGCGACTTCAAACTCAACGAAGTCTTCGTCTATACCCCTGCCTGCTGCACTGGCGACTCTGCTGCCAGCACCTGCGAAAAGCAAGCAAGTTACGTGGATGAATATGGTCAGCCTGCTTCATGGATTGAGATTGAAAACATTTCTTATTCTACTCACGACATCAGAAATTGTTTCCTCACTATCAATCCCGCAGTGCTCGACAAGAACATGCCGGCACCTGAGCGTGAAAAACTCATGTCCGCCATTCCTGCAGGTGACCCACGCACGTCACTTTCTGCCAAGCAGCGCATCACGCTCTTTGCCGATGGTCATGTGAACCGTGGTACACTTCACCTCAACTTCACACTTCCTGTGGGTGAGTCGTTCACCATCTATCTCTTCGACGGCAACGCTGTTGACCTCTTGGATTCTGTTCGTGTAGAGGCTCTCCCAGCAGGCTCAAGTTTTGCTCGCATCAACGATGCAGAATGGCAAGTGCTTGAGGCAGATAAGGTCACTCCCAATGCTCCAAACATTGCCTACCACAACGACAAAATCAAGGACTTTAAGGAGAAAGACCCCCACGGCATTGCCATGACCCTCATGTGTATGGGTGTGGTGTTCCTTTGCCTCATTCTGCTTTTCGTGTTCTTCCACATCTTCGGATGGGCGATGAACCGTGCAGCCAAGTTGGCTCGTGTACGTGCCATCCGTGCCATCCACGAGAAGGCAGCCAAGGTGGTCGAGATGGCCAAGCAGGGTACAACCGAAACCAAGGGTATCGACATGGAGACTTACACTGCCGTTATCGGTCTTGCACTCCATGAGTATTTCGGTGGCACCCACGACCTTGAGTCGGGTGTCCTGACCATCCACCAGACACCTACCACGTGGGCAGACAAGAGCCACGAACTCCGTGTGACCCCACAGCATCATCAAGCAAACTAAAACAACAAAACAGATAACATGAAAGAATATAATTATAAAATCAAAGGTGCTCCTTACAATGTGAAAATCAATGGCATTGAAGAGAACATCGCCAAAGTTGAAGTGAACGGCATCGAGTTCGAAGTGGAACTCGAAAAGCCAGTTGCTCAGCCCAAACCCGTCGTGCGTGCTGTGGCTGCTCCAGTCAAGACCATCGAGGCTCCCAAAGAGAAGTTGGAGGCTGTCGAGGCAGGCGTATCTGCCGTTCGCGCACCGCTGCCAGGCACTATTAACGACATCAAGGTGACTGTCGGACAGGCTGTGAAGAAAGGCGAGACCGTTGTGGTGCTCGAAGCCATGAAGATGGAGAACAACATCGATGCCGACCGCGACGGAAAGGTTCAGGAAGTGAAAGTGCAGAAGGGCGACACCGTCATGGAAGGTGCCATCCTCATCACCATCGCGTAACAAAAATAGTAAATTGTAAATTGCTAAATAGTAAATCGCTATGATGTTACTCGAAAGTGTTTCTACAATGGACTTCATCGGAACGAAACTTGCGGACTTCCTCACCTACACAGGCTTTGCCAACGTGGAATGGGCCAACATCATCATGATTGCTGTCGGCGCCTTCTTCATTTGGCTTGCCATCGCCAAGAACTTTGAGCCACTGCTTCTCATTCCGATTGGTCTCGGCATCATCTTGGGAAACATTCCCTTCAAGGATGCCGGTCTTGAGATAGGTCTTTACGAGGATAACTCCGTGCTCAACATCTTCTACCAAGGTGTGCGGCAAGGATGGTATCCCCCTCTCGTGTTCCTCGGCATTGGTGCCATGACCGACTTCTCGGCGCTCATCGCCAATCCGAAACTCATGCTCATTGGCGCAGCCGCTCAGTTCGGTATCTTCGGAGCCTACATGGTGGCACTTGCTCTCGGATTTGAGCCTAATCAGGCGGCTGGTATCGCTATCATCGGTGGTGCCGACGGTCCTACGGCCATCTTCCTCTCCAGCAAGTTGAGTCCCAACCTCATGGGAGCCATCGCAGTGTGTGCCTACTCCTATATGGCACTCGTGCCAGTCATCCAGCCTGGTATCATGAAACTGCTCACCACTCAGAAGCAGCGCCAAATCAAGATGAAGCCTGCCCGCCAGGTCAGCCAGACAGAGAAGATGCTCTTCCCCATCGTCGGCTTGCTCATCACCACCTTCATTGTCCCATCTGGTCTGCCCCTGCTCGGCATGCTCTTCTTCGGTAACCTCCTTAAGGAGTCAACCAAGACCACGCGTCTTGCCAAGACTGCAGGTTCAGCCCTCAACGACATCGTGGTGATGCTCCTCGGTCTCACCGTAGGTTGCTCCACACAGGCATCCGAGTTCCTCACTTGGAACACCATCTTCATCTTCATCATCGGAGCATGCGCCTTCATCGTGGCAACTGCCAGCGGTGTCATCTTCGTTCACATCATGAACCTCTTCCTCCCGAAGAGCCAGAAGATTAACCCGCTTATTGGTAATGCCGGTGTGTCAGCCGTTCCAATGGCAGCCCGCATCTCCCAGAACGAAGGTTTGAAGGCAGACCCTCACAACTACCTCCTCATGCACGCCATGGGACCCAACGTGGCAGGTGTGATTGGCTCTGCTGTTGCTGCCGGTGTCCTGCTCGGCTTCCTCTCATAAAAGGAATCCACAATATTTACATAAAAAGCAGGGGACACTTCTTACTGAGTGCCCCCTGCTTTTTATGTAGGTGTACATCATGTATTTTCACCCGAATCGGTCATGAAAATATTGATGGACATTCGTGGGCATTATATGGACATTCGTGTTAAATCTGAAAACCATCGGCTTTCTCGCTTCACATATAATACCCATATAATGTCCACGAATAATCACAAATTTTTCATGAATTTAATTATTTGTAGTTTTCGTCGAATTCACGTTAAAACAAAATCGGGCAGGACACATGGTGTGTTCTGCCCGATTGGATTTTATTTGTAAGGAGATATTCTTTCTTAGAAAATCAGTTGTGCGAAGTTATAGAGTCCATACTTCCAGACAACGAAGTCGTGCTTGCCCTCTGGGTATTTGATGAGGGTGCAGGGGATGCCTTTCTCGTCGCAGAATGCCTTGAGTTGGGTGCTGTTGAACAGGAGGCCGTCGGCACCACCGCATACCATCCAGAGGAGTTTGTTTTCTTTCTTCACCTTTTCCACATCGGGAATGAGTTGTGCGGCACGCATGGTGTTTGGCGCTGACGAGAAGCCGCCTACATAGGCAAACTTATCAAGGTTGCCAAGTCCAAAGTTGAGTGACTGTCCACCTCCCATTGACAGACCTGCAATGGCACGGTGATCTTTGTCGGTATAGACGCTGAAGTTTTTCTCAATGTATGGAATGAGGCTTCCGAAAAGGTCTTTGTCGAATTCGCCGAATGCGGCTGCTGAGCCATAGCCACCGGCACGTGAGTCGTCTTTCTGAGCACGTCCGTTAGGCATCACCACAATCATGTCCTTCACCTTTTTGTCGGCATAGAGGTTGTCCATGATGATATTGGGCACACCACCGTCGTTCAACCATTCATTCTCGTCGCCACCGATACCGTGGAGCAGGTAAAGCACGCTGTATTTCTTTTTCTTGTCATACTTTGGTGGAAGATAGACTTGTGCCTTGCGGGTGGTTCCGACTGATGCTGACTGGTACTCAATGAGTTGAACTGTACCACGTTCAATTCCTGCACGCTCTTGGTCGAACCCCTGGGGGGCTGCCTTGTACTCGTCGAAGTTGACGTTGATGTTCTGCTGTCCGCCAAACATGGGGATGTTAGGTTCTTGTGCATTGGCTGCCGTCATAGAGAGGGTGAGCAATGCTGCAACATAAATTTTCTTCATTGTTTTTGTTTTGTTTAGATAATTAATTGATTAGGTAACTGTTTTATTTTTGACGCACGAATGACTTCGTGGTTTAAATTTTCACTCCTTGGGAGCGGTGCTTTTGAACTCGTTGAGTTTGTCAGCCACCACGTCGAAATCATCGGTGAGGGTGAGTTGCAGGTTCTTGTACTTGCCCATCTCAACAAGTTTCTCGAGGAATGGATAGACTGGCATTTCTTTGGTCCAGAAGTCGGTGCCGAGGAAAATCATCGGGCTGGAGAATCCGAAGGACTCGTAGTGGTTCTGCACGGCGTCTTGGAAGATTTCCTGCATGGTGCCAGCACTGCCAGGGGTGTAGATGATGCCGCCGAAGGCTACCGTGAGGATAAGGTCTTCGCGGATGCTGTTTTCGAAGAACTTGGCGATGTGGGTGGCGAAGGGTGCTGATGGCTCATGTCCGTAGAGGTAGGTGGGGATGCCGAGGCTGACGTAGTTGCTCTCGAGGGGGTATTTCTTCATCACCTCGAAAGAGGAGGCGAGCCAGCCTTCGTCTTTGAAGGAAGGTGCTTTGGCGAGCATCTCTACAGCATCGTCCACATCGGCTTCGTTTCTGCCAGCCATCCATGCGCCAAGGTGGGTTGCCTCCATGGCACCGGGACCGCCGCCGCTGAGCATGATGAAGCCTTCTTCGGTCAGACGCTTGCTGAGGAGCACGACTTTCTTGTACATGGGATCGGTGCGCAACAGGGCGTGGCCACCCATGATGCCGATGCAGAGGCGCGAGTTGTGCTCTTTGAAGAATTCGTCGAGTGCCACGTGGATGCCGTGGTCGTGTAGGGTGCGTGCAAGCGATTCTTCCACGTCGCGGGCTTGCTTGCCTTTTTCGATGTAGTGTTGATAGACTTTGGTGTCGTAGCAGGAATCGAAGGTTTCGGGTTTGGCAGGGTCATAGCCTGCATAGAGGTCTTCCGCATTGTAGAGCGACGTGCGGTTGACATCGTAGGGTACTGTCTTCAGATAGTCCATAGCCTTGTCGGAAAATAGTTGGTTAGTATTGGTTGCTTGTTTGGTGCAGGCTGTTGCTGCAAGGAGCAGCGTGAGGGCTGCCAGATAGTTTTTTTTCATTGCTGATTGGCTTTAGGTGTTCATGCTGCATTATATTTTTGCTTCACTTTTGTTTCTCTTTGTCTTTCTGCCGCATTCGTCGCCGGATGCTCTCGAAGTTGTGACGCCATGAGAGTCCCACGCCCTGTGTGTTGAGGGTGGCTTTGGTGAAGTAGCGGTCATTAGTTTGGTTGTAGGCTTTCACGTAGAGGTTGCCCTTCTGATCGAGTCGCCATTTCACCTCAAAGTCGCCGATGAAACTAGAACGGTTGGTCATGGCGTTGTCGCGATAGCCGAAAGCACCGTTGATTAATAAGCGTTCATCAAGGAGCCGCCCTTCGAGGACTCCCTCTACGTCAAGGTCGTCCCAGCCTTTCTCACCCGTGGTGAGCGATGAGCCGAAGTTCCAGTTGCTGTCGCGGCCTATCATGTTGCTGAGCATCTGGTTGATTTGTCCGCTGAGGGTGGAGGAGAGGAGCGAGTTGACTGCCTGTTCCGAATTGCCGTTGCCGTTGGCACGGGCATATTCGTTGGGGTAGAATCGTCCCAGTCCCAAGAGGTATATCATCTGCGTGTTCATCTCCTCTTCGGAGTTGATCATGGAGCGCACAAGTTGGCGTGTCTCTTCGTTCACGTTGGGCAAATCCATATTGAACTTGAAGTCCATGTTGCCGAGTTTGCCCGTGATGTCAAGGATACAGATAACCTTCACTTTGTTGTTTTGCGAGAAGGCGGTGGTAGAGGTGAGGTCGCTGAGGGGCACGGAATTGATGGTGTGATGGCAAATCAGATGGATATTGGCATCGAAGGGATTGCCGTTGAACTCAACGAGGGAACCAGGCTGCAAGGCAAGGTCGCGGAAGATGATGTCTTGCAGATAGAGGCGGTAGGAACCAGAGGAGATGTTGTAGTTGCCAAACATCTGGAAGGAGCCTTTGTTGTACCATTGTGCCTTGAGGCGTGCGTTGCCGAAGGTGCGCATGTAGCCGTCCTCGATGTTGTCCATGCGGAGTTTCACTTCACAGGCAGGGGTGAGGTTGATGTCGAAGTTGATGAATATGTCGCTGTTGTAGTTGCGTTTGGCTTCCTTGACGATGGTGAGCGAATCTTTTTTCACAGGCACATTTTCCTCATCCCACTCAGGAGCGAGCAATTTTGGATTGAGGGTCAACAAGGAGTCGCGGTCGCGGAACTCGATGAAGGAATTGCCCGTGATAGCATCAGGGGTGGCTGCATCGTAGGCAAAGACGGAGCCTCGGGTGGGGGTGACGTTTGCATTCACATAGAGCGGATGCCCGTCGCTGCCGTCGATGGTGAGGTCGCCGTCGGTGAAGACAGTGGCAAGGAACTTGTCACTGTTGAACTCCGTCTCGTCGTAGGCAAGCAACTCGTGAAGGTCGGCCTTGAAGTGGTAGGCGAAGTTCTTCATATTGCGGTGGGTCACCTGTCCGTTGATGGTGGAGCGGTGTCCGAAGCGGTCGTAGATGCTGATGTTTCGGAAATCGAACAGATAGGGGCGCAAGTGGAGGGTGTCGCCCTCGATGTGGTAGGGCACATTGGTGGCACGCAACCGCAGGTTCATGGTGGGCACGGCATCGCCCACGATATTGACGTTGTTGAACGGGCCGATGATGCTGATGGGGCCAGTGACAAAGCCCGACACTTCCTTGAATACGCCACCGAGGAATCCGTGGATGAAAGCGGCGTTGGTGTTGTGGGTGTTCACATTCAACTGTATGTCTTTCTTGGCAGGCGAAATCCAGCCATCTACGGTTGTGACGCCTGTCACGTTGCGTACCCTGCCCATGAGTCCGTCTGGCACTTGGTAGAGGTCAACAATTCGCCCGTCCACGCTGATACCTTCCACCTCCTTATCCCAATGGGCGGTGATGTTGGCATTGCCGAGTGGCCCTTCTTGAACGGAAAGGTCTTCCACATAGAGGCTGGCTCGCACGTCTGGCACACCTCCGCCCAACACGTTGTTTACCACCACGTTGCCTGATGCCTTGCCTGCAAACCGCACGACATTCCAATTCACCAGTGACATGATGTATTTGATTTCGAGGTTATTCAAAGTTGCCACCAGTGAGTCTATGGGCTGGTCGGATGCCTTTCCGTCGATGGCAAGGAAACTGTTTGTGTTGTTGTTGGAGAACCTGACGTTGTGGCACTCTATGTTTTTCTTGTAAAGCAGGATGCGCGATGGCGATACGGTCCATACCGTGTCGTTGATGAGGGCATTTGACTTTCTCAGGGTGATGTCGGTCTTCATGCTTCCTGCCGAATCGCTGAGTTGGATGATGGGCAGCATCTGAAGCATGATGCTGTTCACGCCCGTGGTGTTCATGTAGAGGTCGCTGACGATGCGGTTGTCGTGTATGTCTGCCATCACGTCGAGTGTGGTTGAAGTGGACGGCTCTTCTTCATCCTTGCTCTCCTTGACGGTGGAGGCGATGGCATGTACGTTCATGTTGTTGGGGGTGGAGTTGCAAGCCACGGCGATGTTGTCGTAGGAGGTGGTGTTGTAGGTGATGCTGGGTGCATCGAGTTGGAACGACATTTTTTCCCCGGTGGCATCCAAATCGCCAAAGATGCGCATGGGACGATCGAGGGCAAAGTCGGCATCGACAAGGTGGTGCAGGATGGGTGCATCGGTTAAGGTCAAGTCGTAGGTGAAGTGGGATGCGGAAACAGTGGAGTTGTCCTGCAGGGGCTTGAAGATGATGGGCAGATGATGGGACATCTGATGGATGAAACTATTGACGATGTCTGTAAGGGTGGTCTCGCCCTGAATGTCGCCCGACAGGATGTCGCTTTTGATGTGATAGTGGCTCTCTCCGTTGTCAAGTTTTTGGGCATGGAGCATGATGCCGTCGAGGTGGTAGGAATCGGTTGGGGTGGCAAGGTTGATGTCCTCCATCGTTGCAGAACCGTACAGATGTTTGAAATCATGTCCGCTCAGTTGGATGGAACTGTTGAGGGAGAGGCTTTCACCTATGTGGCTGCTGGTCAAATGAAGGTTGTGGGGACAGAATCGCTCCAGTAGAATATTGAGATTGATGTCTTTGGTGGGCAAATCGGCGTAGGCAAATCCGGCGTAGGCTTTTACGTTTTCGTCGTCGATGTTGAAGGTTCCCTCAATCTGTGTTGCCGTGCTCCGTGCATCAAGGTCGATGTTCTGGTAGTTGTATCCATTATAATAAATATTGTATATCTTTCCGCTTGCCTTTCCGACTGGGAATGGCGAAGTTGAGGTCAAATTCATGGCGAGATCGAGGTCGAAGGAGGTGGTTCCAAACCGCTCGTCCTCTTGCAGTTTGCCGAGATTGATGGAGTCACCGTTGATGGTGCCAGTGAGGAAATGGGTGGCATCGTAGGTCAGGTCGTAGGTGGCATGTCCGATGCCTGTGGTGAGGTTGCCTGTGGAGAACAAATTCCCGTTGGCGGCATAATCGACGGTTCCGTTGTAGTTGATTTCATGGATGGCATTGATGAGCCTGTCTTCTTGATGGTCGGGCATCAAAACATCTGCCCAACTGTGCATCTCGTCACTGTTGATGTGGAGTGTGTTGATATCGGCATGCAGGTTCCGCTTTTGCTGGTCGAAAGGACGTGAAATCTGTGCGGTGGCACGGAGCATGATGCCTTCATTCTTGGTTGCAACGTGGCACTTCTTCACCCGTATTTCCTGCTCATTGCCTTCAGCTGAGAGGCTGAGGTCGATGGCATCGGTCAACGAGGACAGTTTGCAGTAGAGTGGGGCGAGGTCGCGTGGCGTGATGTGCCCGGAGATGGATGTAGTGCGGAATGTGAATGTGCGGTCTGTACTCCATTTTCCGTATTCAGCATAGAGCGAGTCGGCTGTCAAATGAGAATGGGGCATAGACAGGTCGAGGTCGGAGAATGTGGCGCTTTGCTGGTTGCCCACAAGTTTCAGTTTGGTATCGTGCAGGGTCAAACCCGAATTGAGTTCTTTGGCTTGCAGACGGCGCAAGGTCAAGTTGATGGAGTCGTTTGTCAGACAACGCAACACGACATTCACACCGAAATCGTGAAGTTTTAGATGATCGGGATCGAGTTTCCCCTGCTGCATGATTGCCGACCTGAGGTCGTAGGTGACATCAGCATGGCGCATGATAAGGGAGCCAATGCGCAGATTGAGTGCTGTCGGTTCCTGCGTTTCCTCCTTGGCGAAGGCATCGATGATGAATTGGAAGTTGGGGGTGCTGTCAGGGGTCTCTTTGTAGAGGGTGGCTTTTGCACCGAAGAGTTGTGCCGTACCGATGTTCACCTGTCCCGACAGTAGGGCGAGGAGGTCGATGGTGGCAGACATACGGGCGATGGTTGCCATTTGCTTGCCGTCAGGCTCGTAGAGGGTCATGTCGTTCACTATGACCCGATTGAGAAAACCGAGGTTGATGCTCCCAATTTCCACTTTCGACTTGAGTTGTTGGGATAGAATGTTAGCCGTCCAACTTGCCAGCGCACTCTGCATGAAAGGCAAACTGAACAGTAGGACTATGCCTGCATAGATAGCAACAATGATGCCTACAACATTGACTAATATTTTCTCAAGCCTTTTCAACCGATAAGTTGTTTTTTCAACTGTTTTAGTTGTTTGGCGTAACCATTCTTTTCTTGAAATCAACCATTTTGATGGCTGTCACGGCACATTCGTCGCCCTTGTTACCCATCTTGCCGCCAGCACGTTCTTCGGCTTGCTGCATGTCGAGTGTGGTGATGAGTCCGTAGATGACGGGTACGTCCTGGACGGCATTCAGACGAGCCAATCCGTAGGTGACACCTTGGCAGATGTAGCGGTCGTGGGGTGTGTCGCCACGAATTACGCAGCCGATGGCAATCACGGCGTCAACGCCTGCCTTCACCATCTGTGAAGCGCCATACACCAGTTCAAAACTGCCTGGCACGGTCATCACCGTGATGTCTTCGGGAAAAACGCCATTCTTCATCAGCGTCTGCTTGGCTCCCTCCAGCAATGAGGCTGTGATGCTCTCGTTCCATTCTGCCACCACAATGCCTATCTTCATTCCTGTAGCGTTGGGCACAGATGTGATGTCGTAGTCGGAAAGGTTATGATTCTTTGTTGCCATAATATTGATGGTTTGAGTGGATAAGTAAAAAAGTGAAAAACTAAAAACTAAAAGTGAAGATTACGAGGCTTATGGAAGGCTGTGGTAACTTTGACTTTTAGTTTTTAGTTTTTCACTTATGTTTTTTTCTTATTTCTCTTTATTTAGTTGCTCTTTCGATGTACATGTCAATCTCTTGAGAGAGGGGGCTGCGGAAGTACTGCTTCTTGATTTTGTTGTAGAGTTCCAATGCCTTGTCATTCTGGCCGAGTGACTCATACACTTCACCAGCCTGCAGGAGAAATACGGGGCTTACCGCATCGTTGTCAGCCTCTTCGGCTGCCTTAATGAGGGTCTTGATTCCCTTCTCGTTGTCACCCTTCTTCACGTAGAGGTTGCCGAGTGCCGCAATGGCTGCAGGAGAAACCATGTCATCGTCCTGCACGGAGAAGTCTTCCAACATCTTGATGGCTTCATCCACCTTGTCAGTCTTGGCGTATGCCAAACCTGCGTAGAGTTTTGCGATGTTGGCTGTCTCTGTGCCGCCATACTCTTCGATGATTTTCAGAAGTCCCTTGGTGTTGCCTTCGCCTTTCAGTGCCTGCTCGTACTGCTGCTGGGCAAATGCTGTCTGTGCACCAACAATGGCTTTCTGTGCTTCCTGTTCCTTACCTGCCATGTAGTGCTTGTAGGTGTAAATGCCTGCTACAATCACGATGATGGCGCCAATCACAATAGCGAGTTTCTTCCAGTTTTTCTCGATGAAAGCCTCGCCTTTGCTCAACTGTACGTCAAGTGCGATAGGCTCATCGGTTGCTTGTTGTTTTTTGTTTTTTGCCATAATATGTTTTGTTATTTTTTTTGTTCCAATTGGGTTCTAACACAAAAACCATGCAAAATTACAACATTTTCCCCGAACACGGAAACGTTTTCTTGAAAAACTTCACTCCAAGCTGCCATTTTATGGAAAAAAACAAAAGCAATTCCCATTTGTGCCATAAGAAATCAAGTGGCACAAATGGGAATGTGTGAAATGCTGATAGTTGCCAACTGGTATCGGTCGGTGAAGTCAAGGAATGCACACATGTATGTTATCGTTCAATGGTGGTCTGTGCTTCAAGCAGTTTGTTCGTAGCTTTCTCGATGAGGTCGCGTGTGCCAGACCCTTCGTTGACATACTGCACCACCATGTTTGCATAGTCGATGGCTTCTCGTAGTTGGGTGGTCTTGTTGGAGGTGTTGACGGCCTGTTGGAGGAGGGTCATAAGGTTCTTGAGGTCTTCTGGTTCGGCTAGGTTGCCTGGGCGCATGGTGTTGATGGAAACGTTGAGTGCCGAGGCGGCAGCGTTGATCTCATCCTGCGTGAGTTCCTTCTTTGATTTCTTTAACACTTTCTCTGCCGCTTCTACTTGGGTGAGCAAACGGGCATAGCCATTAGGTGCCCAAGGGGAGAAGGCGGGTACTTTGACAGTCAAGGCATTCCATGCGTTTTGGCTGTCCATGCGTTCTTTTGCCACCTGCACCATTTGCTCAAGGCTGGTCTTGTCGATGCCTTTCTTCACTTTCTGCTTGCCACCTGTCAGCACATTGAGACGGAGGTAATGAGTGGAGTGACCTGTTTGATAGTAGTCTGGCTGGAATCGCTTGCTGCCAAGTGAGAGCGTGAAGAGGTTGTCGCCATATTTGCTGTCGAGAGTTGCTTCGTTCGGAAGGATGTCACTGAGGTTGGACGGGAGAGTGAAGTCGGCATCTTTCCATTCCTTCACATCAGGAGTTGCCATGACAAGTGGACCATACATGATGGCACCTACCCATTGGGGAGCGAATGGTGTGTGTGTGTCATTCTTCCCCGTGGCTGCAAGATCCATCTTGTCTGGCCCCCAGTTGATGTGTGGGATGAAAGGCATGATGACCTCCACCTTGTCGGTGGCAGTCCATTCGCGCAGAGGGATCTCTACGTAAGAACTTGGCTGATAAGATTTTGCGATGGATTTTCCATTCAGTTTTACATCGAATCCTTCGGTTGCCCAATAGGGTACACGCAGTTTCATGGCGAAGGTAACGGATGATTTGTCTGGCACCACCGTGATGGTGCTCCGCTCCGCAGGCCATTTACAGTCTTGGTTGATGGTTGCCCCGTGCCATTTCGCTTCCGTGGGCAGATAAAGTGCCACCCATAGCGTGTTGTCATTGGCAAAATAGGCTGCCTCTTGGTATTTTACGTGGTTTTCTACACCTGTACCGCCGCAGCAAGTTGCCTGAGGCGTCTCGTTGCCGTAAGGTTTGATGGCATTCATGCCCACAGCGTACTGGTAGGTGACACCCCAATGGTCAGGATGGAGGGAACCTATGATCTGGTTGTAGAGCACACGCTCATAGTAGTCCATATAGGCAGCATTATCAGGGTCAAAGCAGTTGAGGTCTTTGGTGAGTTTGGCGAGGTTGTATGCACAGCACGTCTCGTTGATGTCGGGATTTGGATACATGTTGTGCTGGAAGTCACTCTGTACACTGGTGTTCATCGAGAGAATCTGTGAGTAGGGTTGACGGAACATCTCGCCGTTTCCCACACCACCCATGGCATAGGTGTAACGTCCCTGCACAAGATTCCAGAAGTTGTGGGCAAGGTTGTAATAATAGGGATTGCCGTTGGTGATGTAGGAACGTAATGCGCCGACAATCATCGGGATGTGCTGGTTAGCATGGCGGGTACGGATGTCATCGATGTTCTTCGACACAGGGTCGAAAAATGCGGGAGAATCGAAACAGTTGGCGGCTTCTATCAAGTGTGCCTTTTCTGTAGGGTTGCTGACCATCTCCGCCAGTCGTGATAGCGATTCAGCCATGCCGCCCACCTCGCCTGCTATGTACATGTTCCACATCTCATATCGGTTGCCAGGTTTTGCCTGACGTTCAGCCTTTGTACCATCGGCTTTTACATAGGTGCGGTAGTGCATGCGGTTCCACACCCAAAGTCCCATGTCTTTGGCGATGAGCAGGGCTTTATCGGCAATCTTCTGGTCGTCAATGTTGTTGGCAATGTCGATGAGGCCTGCCAGTTGCTTGTGGATGGTGTAGTAAGGTGCCCACACCCATTCTTCATTATTGTACGCGCGATAACACTCAATCAGGGCAGGGTGGGCTGCCGGAATGGCATTCAGATAGCCGTAACCATAGTGGCGGTAGTCTTTCTTGTACTCGTCAAAGGCTTTCCAATCGCCTTTCATCCGCTTCAGTTCTTCTTCGGGTGCATAGTCACGTGCTTCCCGATAGCGGTTAAGAGTGCTGTCCCAAACGAAAGTGCGTTCCTGACATTCACGCAGTTCGTTCACCATGCGTACGATGCGGTTCCGAAGTTCCTTTCGTTGCTCAGCATTGTTGGCGGATGAAGCGTAGGCAAAAGCCAATGCACTCATGTAGTGCCCGCTGCCGTGTCCCTTCAGTTTGGTGGTGGGAGAGTCCCAACCGTCTGATCGTGTATAACCTGTGGTTGGTAGTCCGTAGGTGTCGCGGTAGTTGTAGAGTTGTTGGGTAATATCGAGTGAAAGAATCGTCTTGATGTCAAGGTCTCTGTTGTGCGATAATCTGTTGTTTTTCTTTATGTAAACATCTTTTAGTGGAAGTGGTTGTACAATCGGTCTTTGATTCGGGACTTTCCACTCCTGATTGGTAATACTGACATGGGCGGTGATGGGGTAGCCGTTGTCAGTTGTGTTGTCGCCAATGATGAAGCCATTGACAGTGTATGTTTTCCCCGCAGGATTCAGTTTTGGATTGGCTTCCTGTTGTTCGGTGGTAAGCAGAGAGTTCGTCCATTTTGTTTGCCTCCATTCATGGCTTCCGTCACTGTAGGTTACCCAAACCTGCCATGGCAAGCGGGGGACGGTGCCGACAGGGGTTTCTACATTGATGCTTTCCACCTTGATGATGGTGCGTGGCTTTGCCTTGGTTGAGGCTATGGGTGTCTTATGTGAAGACGGGGCTATTGCAGACATGGGCATGGAGAGAAATAGTCCCATGATTCCACAAAAGATGAGGTTTAAGTTTTTCTTCATAATCTAACAATTGAATTTTGGCTCAAAATTAGTGATTTCATCCGATATACCCAATATGAGGGCTACAAAAAAGCACTATTTTGTTATCATTATAGACTAATTTTAGATTTTTTGCCTATCTTTGCACAGGTAGTTCCCCTTTTTAGGGATTTTCCCCTATAAAGGTAGGGATTTCAATACAAATGAGTGATAAAAATGTCACTACATTTGCACCGTGTAAACTACAGTAGTAAACAAACTATAAAATAGAACGGATATGAAGAGATTTTTAGCATTAATTTTGATTCTGTTTCCATTGCTCAGCATGGCACAGGATGACCTTTATTTCACCTCTTCAAAAAAAGTGAAGGAGGCTGCTCAGAAAAGGGTGGCAGCATCAATGAATGCACGAATGGAGACAGTTGTTGCCCCCACCGTTGTTGACTATCATAGCAACACGCGCAACGAGGATGAATATAACCGTCGTTATGTGTACGATGGTCAGTATTCAGAAGATTCGCTTGCGGCACGCATTGACACTGTCGGAATAGACGATGCACAACCGAGATATGATATGAACGACCCAGAGTTGGACTATCGTTATTCTCGTCGCCTTGTGCGTTTCCATAGCCCACGTTTATATGCGTTGGCAAGCCCTTACTATTGGGATCTCTATTATGGTTATGGAGCATGGGATTATCTCTATGACCCATGGGATCCTTGGTATTGGCATTATGGTTGGAGCTATGGATGGACATGGGGACCTTGGGACTGCTGGTATGGAAGCATCTGGGGATGGAGTCATCCTTACAGCTGGACATACTGGGGATGGGGACCAGGTTGGATTCGTCCCGTTTATTATACCTCTTATCGCCGTAATATAGTTCCTCGCGAATTCAATTCTTCTCGTGGACACATGGCGGCTGGCAATCGCATCCGTACAAATGCAGTGGGTGGTCGCAACTTGAACACACGCACCAGTGCTCTTGGTTCACGTGTTGGTGTGGTTGGTGGCGCTACGACAGCAGCAGGGCGTACACGCACCACTGTGCAGGGCAGTCGTATGGCAAATACTCGTACCGGTGGCACATCTTATACAGATTATACCAATGCCCGTACAGGTCGTGTCGCGACTTCAATCAATCAGGGAACGCGTACACAGGTCTATAATTCAGCTCGTGAAGGTGCTGCAAGAAGAAGCACGATTGGAAACAGCACTTATCAGCCAACTCGCACTACAGTCACTCAGACCACCAATGGCCGTACGACTGTTCAGCCTCAGACACGTACACAGCAACAGCAGACACGCACCGTTCAACAGCCCACGCGCACTGCAACTCCTCAGACACGTACATACACGCCCACAACGACTACACGCAGCTCTGCAGGTAGCATAGGTTCTGTTGGCGGAGGCAGCCGTGGAGGTGGCAGTTTCGGTGGCGGAGGAGGCGGTGGCCGCAGTGGTGGCGGCAGACGCTGATTGCACACTAGTTCGTTTTCATCAGTTATCAATACATATTATATAATAGATAGAATATGAAAAGAATGAATAAATATCTCTTGCTCGCGGCACTCGTGAGTGTGGCAGGTGCAGCATACGCACAGGACAGCTATGATGCACAGACCTTCGCCAACAGCGATTTGAACGGAACTGCCCGTTTTGTGGCAATGGGTGGAGCACTGGGTGCTCTGGGTGGCGATGTCAGTGTGATGAGCACCAACCCTGCAGGTACGGGTATGTATCGTAGCAGTGATGCAGCCATTAGCATCAGTGGTCTCTTCACAGGTGATGGCGCAATGGGGCATGATGGCTCCCGCATGTCTCTTGACCAAGGTGGTGTGCTTATTGCCTTCGATATGGACACGCCTACCAACAAGGGTTTGCAGTTCGTGAATTTTGGTGTGAACTACCAGAAGAAGCGCAACTTCCTCTTCAATCAGTTGACCAATGTTCAGCATCTGGAAGACACCTATAGCCAGACTTTCCAGATAGCAGACCTTTGTGCCTACAGCTTGACCAATGATTACTGGGGCACGATGGCTGATATGTCAGCAGGCATTTATTCAGGGAATCGTCGTCGTGGATTGCTGTATGAATCCTATTTCGATAAGGATGAGAATTTCTTGGGCAGTGAACTTTTTGATGAAACGAACCCTGATTATCTGCAGAAAAGTGATGAAGGGAAAGTGGCAATGGTTGCCTATGACGGTATTGGCGCTCAGAAAGCCTACTACGAGCGTGCTACTTTTGGTGGCAATGTCCAAGCAGACGTCAACCTCTCTTTCAACATCAGTGACCAGTTCTTCTTGGGTGCATCGGTTGGTGTTTACGACATTGACTATAACCGCGAGTCCTTCTATCAGGAACAGGGCTTGGATGGTTGTGTTTACGATTTCACCAACTGGTACAAGACCGAAGGAGATGGTTTTGATGTGAAACTTGGTTTCATCTGTCGTCCTGTCGAGGATAGTCCTTTCCGTTTCGGTGTTTATGTGCATACACCTACGTGGTATCGTATGACAGACGCCAATGGTTCAGACCTTTTCCTCAATGATCAGTTCTTGGCATCCAATTCCAATGCTGAATACGACTACCGTTACCGCACACCATGGAAGTTTGGTGTAAGCCTTGGACATACTATCAGACAGAACTTTGCCATTGGTGCAGAATATGAGTTCCAAGATTTGGGCACCGCTCATTACAGCGAGGTGGATGGCTACAATTCCGACTATTTCCGCAACATGAACAGAATCACCGAACAAACCCTTTGTGGACAGCACACCCTGAAGGTTGGTGCAGAGTTCAAGCCAATTGAATCCCTCTCATTCCGTTTGGGTTACAACTTCGTGTCCTCTCCATTCAAAAAAGATGCGTTCCGCACCATTGGATACGATGGTCCATATACAGAGACTGATTACACCAATTGGGGAGCCATCAACCGCTTTACTGTCGGTCTGGGCTATCGCTACAAAGGTGGCTATGTAGATCTTGCTTATCAGTATCAAGCACAGAAGGGTGACTTCTATGCATTTGACAATGAGGGCATGAAATCCACTAAGATTGATGCCAATCGCTCACAGCTCATGGCAACCTTCGGTTTCCGCTTCTGATAAAACGATAAAACAAAGCGAATCCGCTCAATCAACTCCAAGCCGATTGAGCGGATTCGTTTTCAATGATCAATTTCCAACTTTCAATTTTCAACTGTCAATTTCTTCAGCAATCCTTCGCAAGCATCTTCCAGTATCTCAATCACATTTTCAAAGCCTTGGTCACCTCCGTAATAAGGGTCTGGTACATGGTCGATAACGTGTGTCTGACAATAGTCTGTCATGCGTACAATCTTCGTTTCAGCCTCTACAGTCGGAGCCAATCGGTGCAACTTGTCCCAGTTGCTGTCATCCATACCCACGATTAGGTCAAAAAGGTCAAAATCAATCTCTCGGACAGGTCGTGAGATGTGTGTCAACAGATACCCGTGTCTTTTGGCATGAAACTTCATTCTTGAATCAGCCCCCTCACCTTCATGGTAACGAATCAATCCTGCAGAGTCAATCTCGTATTCACTCTCCAAACCTTTTTCTTTTACCAGTTTCCGCATTACAGCCTCAGCCATCGGTGATCGGCAGATATTACCGAGACACACAAACAATATTTTCTTCATTCTTTATTAAATTTCTGTACTTTGACAAGACTAAAAATCCTGTGAGTTGGTGCTCACAGGATTTTATTGGTATTTTGGTCAGGGAATGCCACCTTGGGTCGGAAGGTCTTGGCTTCCTCATAGTCCATGAGAGCATAAGACATGATGATGACAATGTCGCCCACTTGTACCTTGCGGGCGGCAGCACCGTTAAGGCAAATGCAACCACTACCGCGTTCACCACAGATAACGTAAGTGTCAAAACGCTCGCCATTGTTGTTGTTGACGATATAGACACGCTCACCGGCAATGATGCCAACAGCATCCATCAAGTCTTCGTCGATGGTGATGCTGCCCATGTAGTTGAGGTTGGCTTCTGTCACCTTCACACAATGCAACTTCGATTTCAAAACTTCAATCTGCATCTCTTACTTATAATTGATGTTGTCAATGAGTCGGATAGGGGTGGCACCGCAGAAGACAGTGATGCAGCCCTGAACATGTTCGGCATCGTCCCACGAAGAGACGCTTTCGAGTGTCAAGGCATTCACAATGTCGTAATACTGCACCTCAAGCCCCTCCACGGCATTGATTTGCTCAATGGCATATTGCTTGGTCTCCTCAACGCTGTGGTTCTTGCTGTATTTCACGCTTGCCTTCAGTGCCTTGTAGATGTTCGGAGCAATGGCTCTTTCGTTGTCAGCCAAAAGCGTGTTGCGTGAAGACAGCGCCAGTCCGTCCTCCTCTCTCACGATGGGGCAGGGACAGATGTCGAGACGCTTTGCCCATTCAGCATTCTGTGACACATAATCAGCCACCATCGCCTTGATGACAGCAATCTGCTGGAAATCCTTCTCTCCGAAATAAGCTTTGTCTGGCTCCACAAACATGAAGAGCTTGCTCACAATCTGGCACACACCATTGAAGTGTCCCGGACGGAACGCACCTTCCATCACCGTGTCAGTGGGAGGGTAGGAGAACGAGCGGGTGTCAGGCTCTGGATAAACCTCCTCCACCGTTGGCGCAAACACATAGTCAGCACCGATGCTCTCCAACAGGGCACAGTCAGCATCCAACGTGCGTGGATAAGCCTGCAAATCCTTCTTGTCGTTGAATTGGGTGGGGTTGACAAAAACGCTAACAACAGTAGCATCGTTTTCCTTCACACTTCTCTTCACCAACGACGCATGACCTGCATGCAGCGCACCCATTGTTGGCACCAATCCAACAGTCTTGTTATCACTTCTCAGGGCAGAAACCTTGGCCTTGAGTTCCTTTACTGAATTGATAATTACCATTACTTCAATATGTAAATCGGGTGCAAGCCGAATGCAGAGCTAAGCTTGCTTAAGCTATGCTGAGGCGCAGCCCTGATTATTTAAATCGGGTGCAAAGGTACGAAAAAATCGATTAAGTAAGCGAAAAGAATGCTTGTTTTCTTTTTCGAACGTGAGAATTTTATCTAATATATGTTTATGTGCCCCACTTAATCGTAAATTTCCACTATGACTGAAGTGCTTTCTTTAGTGCTGCCACAACCTCCCTCTTGAAGTCCCCAATGATTTTGAAAAAAGGACTTCCGAATCGGCTTGCGATGCAAACAGGACGGCTAAAACGTATCGTTTCTGCTTCCCAGCTGTGCAGGCTGAAATCCTCTTCATTCCGACATTCCACATGTTCTCCTGTCACCACATAATAGCCCTCTATCTCGCTCCCGTGAACAAAGAGCAACACATCATCCTTGTGCACATTCTTGTAGAAACTCCATACAGCCATGATTCTTAGTTCGGGAGCATCATAATCAAGGATTTCCCTTCGCTCGTCCTTATATGCCTGAACAAATGTTTTGTAATTGTAAAACTCAATGTTTCTAATGGCATCATAAGAAAAAGGCGTTTCCTGTCCCACAGGGTCATAAGAGTACAAGACTTCAGCCTTGCCCTCAATCATTGCCATGTTAGGACAGTATTTACGATTGAGAATCCAGATGCGCCTTTTGTCGGGATTCGTGAGGATGTTTAGTAGTCTCTCCATATTTATTTGAATAAACAATCTCTATATTAACCAAATTATGATGTCTTTTGTTCCGAAGAACAGGTACAAAATTACACATTTTTCTTTGATTTCCATTCTTCAAACTATGAAAATCACATAAAATATGACGGATTTGATTACTTTTACGGTTTTGGATGCTCATAATTGAAGTTTTTGGGAAATATCAGAGGAGCATCCATTGCACCCCCCTCTTTCATCTCCACAACAGCATAGATGGCATATCTACTTCAACGCGACAAGCGCATCCACATAATTTTTAAAGTTTGAGTTGTAAAAACCAAAGTTTGAGTTGTAAAACTGCAACTTTGAGTTTTGTAACTCAAACTTTCAAATTAAAGTTGATACGCCACAGGCCAAGAAGTTGATACGCCACTCGCTAAGAAGTGAATGCCTCGTTGACTTGATTGTCTTTCCTCCACACATATAAAAGTGGAGGCTTCGCTGTAATACGGGCAAATGCGATGCTGTCGTAGCCTCTTTGCCGACGTCGTCGACGTCGGTTGGTCGACATCGTCGACATCGGTTGACCGACATCGACGACGTCGATTTATGGGTTATTACTGCGGGTGATTTTCCTCTTCCTTCTCATTCACTATATTTGAGTATTGCACAATCCAGTAAATTGTCTTACCTTTGCACACGATGAAAATGACATTGACTCAAGTTTCTGAAGTAGTTAAGTAGTCAGTAGTTAAGTAGTTAAGCCGATACCAAGTCAACTGTTGAAGTGAAAAGTGAAGAGTGAAAAGTGAAAAATCTAAGTAACCTTGCCACGAGAAGGACACCAGCATATCATTCGGCTTAACTCCTAAGCGTAGCGATAACTCCTTTAACTCCTTAACGAGCTCCTAAAGAAGTTGAGCACTTGCGAAACTTGAATGACATTGATTATAGGATTGTTGATACCGCTGCTGGGCACGATGCTCGGCTCGGCTTTCGTGTTCTTCATGCGTGGCGAAATGTCGGCACGTCTGCAGAAGTCGTTGCTTGGCTTCGCATCGGGAGTGATGGTGGCTGCCTCCGTATGGTCATTGCTGATTCCTGCGATGGAGATAGCTTCAATTCATAATTCACAATGCATAATGCATAATGAGACTAACGCGTGGTCGGTACTTCCTGCAGCTGTTGGATTCCTGTTGGGTATGGGGTTCCTGCTGTTGATTGACGAGTTGACGCCACACTTGCACATCGGCACAGACAAACCTGAGGGTATGCGTTCGCATCTGTCAAAGACCGCGATGCTTGCCCTTGCAGTCACCATTCATAATTTGCCTGAAGGTATGGCAGTCGGAGTCGTGTTTGCTGGGGCAGACAGCGGGACGACGAACATATCCCTTGCAGGAGCTTTGGCTGTTGCGGTGGGTATCGCCATACAAAACGTGCCTGAAGGGGCTATCATCTCCATGCCGATGCGGGCTGCAGGAAACAGCCGTTGGCGCTCGTTTCTGATAGGCTCGCTGAGTGGGGCAGTGGAACCTGTTGGAGCCGTAGCAGTCATGCTGCTCGCCTCACTGCTCATGCCAGTCCTTCCCTATATGCTCGCCTTTGCAGCAGGTGCCATGTTCTACGTCGTGGTTGAGGAACTCATCCCCGAAGCTTCCAGTGGTCAGCACTCCAACCTCAGCACCATCGGCTTTGCTATCGGTTTCGTGCTGATGATGGCTCTCGATGTAGTGATGGGCTAATCGGGTGGCGAAATAGCCTGACGGAATTTCAGAACAAAAGAAAGACAGCCCCACTGAGATTGTGAGGCTGCCTTTTATGTTGGTATGAGTTGTTTACAATGGATAGTTCTCGAAGTCGTAGAGGACTGTGGAGAGGTAGCGCTCACCAGTGTCGGGCAGAAGAGCCACGATGACCTTGCCCTTGTTGGCTGGGACTTTGGCGAGTTGAGTGGCGGCATAGGCAGAGGCACCTGAAGAGATGCCGACGAGGACGCCTTCCGTAGCGGCAATCTTACGGCTGGTCAGGATGGCAGCGTCGTTGGGAGCCTTGAAGATTTCATCGACAGCGTTTCTGTCGAAAGTTTTAGGAATGAAACCAGCACCGATGCCTTGAATCTTGTGAGCGCCAGGGGCTTCGCCACTGAGTACAGCGGAGGTTTCAGGCTCGACAGCCACAATCTTCACGTTGGGGTTGAGTTCTTTGAGGCGTTTGCCAATACCGCTGACCGTACCGCCAGTGCCAACACCTGCCACGAAGATGTCAATTTTCCCATCTGTGTCACGCCAGATTTCCTCAGCCGTAGTGGCATAATGAATAGCAGGATTGGCAGGATTTTCAAACTGCTGGAGAATGATGGAACCAGGGGTGTTGTCGCGCAGTTCTTCAGCCTTTGCAATGGCACCCTTCATGCCTGCAGATCCAGGAGTGAGTACCACTGTCGCACCGTATGCCTTCACGAGGTTACGACGTTCTATGGACATCGTCTCGGGCATTGTGAGGATGAGTTTGTAACCTTTCACGGCACTAACGAAGGCAAGACCAACACCTGTATTGCCCGAAGTTGGTTCAATGATGGTTGCACCAGGTTTGATGACACCGCGCTTCTCGGCATCCTCAATCATGGCGAGGGCAATGCGGTCCTTCACTGAGCCTGCTGGATTGAAGTATTCCAGTTTGGCAATGATGTTTGTGTTGAGGTTCTCCTTCTTTGAGTAAGCATTGAGTTGAAGGAGTGGGGTGTTGCCCACCAGTTCAGTGAGTTGTTTTGCAATTTTAGCCATAGTTATGAAGTTTTTTGTTGTTGTTTTCTTTTGCAAAGTTACAAATAATATATATATGTGTAAAATGTTTAGGCGGAAAAGGGATGCAAATACCATCATTGTGGTATGTTGCAACCCGTTCCCGTCACCTGTTTGTGTTAGCCGATTTGTGCAAATGCTTGGTCGAGGTCGGCAATGATGTCGTCAATGTGTTCCACACCGATAGAGAGGCGTACCGTCGTTGGTGTGATGTGTTGTTCTGCCAATTCCTCTGGTGAAAGTTGTGAATGTGTTGTGGTGTAGGGGTGAATGACGAGCGACTTCACGTCTGCCACGTTAGCCAGCAACGAGAAGATTTGCAGGGAGTCGATGAACTTCCAAGCGTCCTCCTGTGTGCCATTAATCTCGAAGGTGAAGATGCTGCCGCCACCATTGGGGAAGTACTTCTTGTAGAGTTCGTGGTCAGGATGTGAGGGCAGCAATGGATGGCTGACGCTCTTCACTTTGGGATGCTGATTCAGATATTCCACTACTTTCTGTGCATTGTAACTGTGACGTTCGATGCGAAGTGGAAGTGACTCCACGCCCTGTAGGAGAATCCATGCGTTGAAAGGAGAAATGGTTGCACCAGTATCGCGAAGGATGACAGCACGAATGCGGGTGACAAAGGCTGCAGGACCTGCCACGTCGGCAAACACAGCACCATGATAAGATGGGTCAGGCTTGGCGATGATGGGATACTTGTCAGCATTGGCTTTCCAGTCGAAAGTGCCAGCATCTACAATCACGCCACCGAGCGAGGAACCATGCCCACCGATGAACTTGGTGGCAGAGTGAACCACCACGTCGGCACCATGCTCAATGGGGCGGAAAATGATGGGTGCAAAGGTATTGTCAACGATGACCACGATGTCGTGTTTGTGTGCAATCTCTGCAATCGCATCCAAGTTGGTCACATCGCTGTTAGGATTACCGAATGTTTCTACATACACAGCCTTTGTGTTAGGACGAATGGCAGCCTCAAGCGCCTGAAGGTCATTCACGTTCACAATAGTGTTGCTGACGCCCTGTGTGGAGAGCGTGTGTGTGATGAGGTTGTAGGAACCGCCATAGAGGTTGTCGGCTGCCACGATATGGTCGCCATTCTGGGCAATGTTCTGCAATGCATAAGTGATGGCTGCTGCACCCGATGCTACAGCAAGGCCTGCCACACCACCTTCGAGGGCAGCCACGCGGTCTTCAAACACGCCTTGGGTGGAGTTGGTCAAACGACCATAGATGTTACCCGCATCACGAAGTCCGAAACGGTCGGCTGCATGCTGTGAGTTGTGGAACACGTAAGATGTGGTTTGATAGATTGGCACCGCGCGTGAGTCGGTTGTTGGATCTGCTGTTTCTTGCCCAACGTGAAGGGCGAGTGTTTCGATGTGAAGTTTCTTTGCCATAGTTGTATCAGTTTTTAATTGTTAATAATTTTTTGTTTTTGAAATCTGGTGCAAGCCGAATGCAGAGTAAAATCTGTTTTAACTATGCTGAGGCGTAGCCCTGATTCTGTAAATCTGGTGCAAAGTTATGGCGATTGGAAAGTCTATCCAAGAAAAATTATAAATAATAGAAAATATTTCTATGTTAATATAATTCAAAAGAAATAATTACTAACATTTCTTGACAGATGCTGCCTGTGAGGTAAAGGGTTTTCTCGACTGCTATACGCCATGTGTCGGGTTGACGTTGAATGAGAAGGAAACTCCAGCCATTGCGGCATTGGCTCTACACTTGATTTGACGCTCTTCGACATGAAGACGGAGAAGGAGCTCGACATGGGTGGCACGTTCGATTGGTTTGGTCCAGAGAGCCATCCTGACTTCTGTGGCAATCCCGAGAGTTCTGATTATACAGCCGACAATCACAAGAGTCCAGCCAATCGCACCATCACCCCAGAGCAGTTCCAGAATCGTATGGTGCTCCGTCAGGCAATGATGCGTCATGGCTTCAAACCTTTTGACACCGAATGGTGGCACTTCACACTTGCCAATGAGCCCTATCCTGACACATACTTCACCTTCCCCGTGAAACGCCTCAAATAGACGCCTTCTTTATTTCAGATAAAGAATCTTTAAATAAAAGATGTGCCCGACACTTGTAATAGTGCCAGGCACATCATGTTGAGAGTATATTACATTCTTGCTATTCCGAATCTCTTTTCCACCTCTTCCCAGTTGATGATGTTCCAGAGAGCGGCAAGGTGGTCGGGGCGGCGATTCTGATAGTCGAGGTAGTAGGCGTGTTCCCACACATCAAACGTGAGTAGGGGAGTCAAACCCTTCTGCACGGGGTTGGCTGCATTCGTCTCCTGCGTGATGAAAAGCCCGCCTGCCCTGTCAGCGGAGAGCCATACCCAACCGCTTCCGAAGAGTGTGGCACCTTTCTTCTGAAACTCTTCCTTGAAAGCCTCGAATGAACCAAACTCCTTGGCAATGGCATCAGCCAAAGGACCCGTCGGCTCCTTCTTCGCGGGCTTTCCACAGAATTGTCCGAAGTAGAGTTCGTGGTTGAGAATCTGCCCTGCATTGTTCAGGATGCCTCCAGTTGCCTTGCAGACAATCTCCTCCAGTGCAGCCTCCTCAAAACCGCTTCCGTCCAGCAGACCATTCAGGTTATTCACGTATGCCGCCAGATGCTTTCCGTGGTGGAACTCCAGCGTCTGCTTGCTAATCACAGGTTCCAATGCATCTATTGCATACGGTAGAGCCATCAATGTAAACTTTCCCATATTATTTGTGTGTTGATGAATACATCCTTACCATTCAATAATTCTCGGCATTGATTTCGAAGTATGCCTGAGGGTGGGAACAAACAGGGCAGACATCGGGAGCAGTAGTGCCGACAACGATGTGTCCGCAGTTGCGGCATTCCCATACACTGACGCCACTCTTCTGGAAAACTTCGGCTGTTTCGACATTGTGCAACAGGGCACGGTAACGCTCCTCATGACGCTTTTCGATGGCAGCCACACCTCGGAACTGCTCAGCCAGTTCATGGAAGCCTTCTTCATCGGCTTCACGGGCAAAGGTGTCGTACATGTCTGTCCATTCGTAATTCTCACCTTCAGCAGCATGAAGCAAATTCTCGGCAGTCGTGCCAACTCCACCCAAATGCTTGAACCACAGTTTGGCATGTTCTTTCTCATTCTCGGCAGTCTTGAGGAAGAGGGCGGCTATCTGCTCGTAACCGTTCTTCTTGGCAACGGAGGCATAATAGGTGTATTTGTTCCGTGCCATTGACTCGCCAGCAAAAGCGGCTTCAAGATTTTTCTCTGTCTTGGTACCAGCATATTTGTTGGCAACCGATGCTTCTGCTTCAGCGGAAACCTTCACAAAGTCGGAGGCAGGGTGCTTGCAGATGGGGCAGATGAAGTCGTCTGGAAGTTCTTCACCCACATATTCGTATCCACAGATGCTGCAACGCCAGATGGTCTTGCCCTCAACGGTCTGTCCTACAGGTTGGGGCTTTGGCTTGATGTTGGCTTGATAATAATTATACGTTGCGGAAGGGATGTCAGAAAGAGTTTCCATCTCCGTGACAAGCCCGATGAACAACATGTGTGTGCCAAGGTCGATGGTCTGTTCCACCTCGGCAGAGATGAATGCGTTGGTGCCTCGTGTGATGGCAAAGGTTCCATTGTTGACACGACGACAATCTGTAAAGTCTGCGAATTTATCTACAGTACGTCCACTCTGGAAGCCGAAATGTTTGAACAGTTCAAAGTCGGCAGCCTCGCTGAGGATGGAAGCCGTAAAGCGTCCTGAATGCTGAATGAGTTCAGTGGTGAAATTACCCTTGTTGAGGGCTACAGAGATTCTGTTAGGCTGTGCCGTCACTTGTGCCACCGTGTTGCTGATGCAACCATTGTCGCGGTCACCATTTTGGGTTGTGATGACAAACAATCCATACTGGATGTTGAAAAGCGGATTACTCATAGGCTGATTAGTATTAAGAGTTGATAATTTGTGTTCATGCTAATTTCGCCACAAAGATAGTTATGAAATTCCATAAAAAAAAATATCCGCCCTTACTATTAAGATAGTTTAACGAAAAAAGGGTAACCAGTAACAATTCAGCGAATCGCCCTCGGCGATGATTTTAAGAAACAAATTACCATAATTAGAATAATTTTATCCACAAATTTTAATAATTTAAGTTTGACTTCGTCGAGCTAAAGGTTCGGAAGTTCCAAACGCTTCATTTTCAACAACGAACCTTTAGCTCGGCGTAGCCAATAAAACGAATCATTCTAATTTACCATGCGGCGAGAAGATGTATTTTCCTAATGCCGCAAGCGGCAA
>SAMEA3663010__coassemble_36_pt1 | contig 94521 bp, 77 predicted proteins | sample SAMEA3663010__metabat2_low_PE_015 | metagenome-assembled genome bin SAMEA3663010 (sample SAMEA3663010) | pig gut metagenome | biome: pig gut; feature: pig-associated habitat; material: faeces | place: France | collected 2012 | reverse complement strand
TAACAACCACGATGGTCCTGCTTGCTTCATGCAGTCAGGATGATGACTATTATGACAGCGACATGTACACATTGGCAGAAATGGGAACGAGATTAGGTGGGGGTGACCCAGGAGGGGGAGAGGCATCTGTTGTATATTCCTCTTACAATTTAGTTGCAGATGCAGGAGAACATTGGATTCCATTTTTTCGGCAAGGAATCCCTTCCGGTGAATATCTTCAGATTCACCTGTATGCATTAGCGGACAGTGCATTCGCACAATGGGGCGGATATACGAAGGCCATGAATAAAAAAGTAAGCGTAACTTCAACCACTGCTGATACCGTCAGTACCGACTCATTAAATGTCAATCTGATGTTTCATATTGAAGTACATTATAAAGGTGACGATTGGAGTAGCTGGACTTCGCACTCAATACCGAAATCTTCATTCTTCACCCATTAAATAAGACGAATCCATATTAACGTGAGTTCGATATAACAAAGACATTTCTTTGGTTTTGCCTCTTTGAGGCAGAAGTCAAACAAAATCTATTCAAAATCTTTCAAAATTCTATTTTTATTTAGAAGATTTGGGAAGATTTGCAGAATTTGACTCCGTCGAGCTGAAGGTTCTCGCGAGGCGACTCCTTATACCGAACTGACGTCCATATTATAGTAACAGCTAATATTGACGCGTATGAAAAAAACAATTTTATCCATTCTTTCATTATGTGTGTCCATAAATATAGCCTCCCAAGAGTCCACTTCTCCTAATCCCATCCAAGAAAGGGTGAGAAGAATGGAGTCGGAATCTGGAGCTATGCCCCTTATTATCTGCAATGAAAAGGAAATGTCTCCTGAAGAGTTCTTGTCTTTGGATGCATCAAAGTACGGTACTTGTATCTTCTTGAACATTAAAAATTTGGCACAGGAACTGGCTGGAGAGAGGGGTGAAAATGGGTTGATATATGTTCATGACAAAAGGAACTATCTCCCGTTTCCGGATGATGGAGGATATTTTGCTGAGGGGGATTTCCCCGCAGAGTTCCCAGGAGGAACAGATAGTCTGTACATCTACACCGCATCACATCAGCGCGTGTCAAAAGAAGTTTTGAAATCGGACCTGCAAGGAGAAACAGAAGTGCTGTGCTTTATTGGAGAGGACGGTGCTGTTGATAGTTGCGAGGTTCTGTCCATGGAATTGCGTGAGCCACAAAGTATTACCATTTACTTTCAGGACGGGAATACCCCTCCGACCCCATCCGTCATAGAAAAGAAGACATTGAAATTGCTAGGGGAGATAGCTAATTCCGCAGTGGAGGTGTGCAATTCGTTCCCGGCATTCAGCCCTGCTATATTTTATCTCCGTCCTGCTAAATACAAGAAAAGGATATTTATTCCCTTCCGATATGGACAAGCGGTCGGTAAGGGAAATAGATTTTATTAATAAAAGTTATGGAAAGGATGGATCAGCAATGATTCCATCAACGTCAGGTGCGGGGCTGTGAAGCCCTGCACCCCAACTGCAAAAAAGTGATACCGATGAAAACGTCAATGTCCTGTCAATTGTTAAAAAACCGCTCTTTCTCCTAAAAAAGTAGTGTGTTCGTTATACATTTTTCAAAAAATGGGTAATATAGGGGTGGAAAGCAATAACAATCATAAGAAAAAGGCCCCTTTTTGTTTAACTTTGCCTCTCTTATTCGTTATATAAGTAGTAACAACCCATGAAGCGTCTGATATACATATTATTCCTTGTGCTTCTCGCCCTGCCTCTCCATGCACAGAGCGATGAAACGTCACGCATCCTGTCGTATATCCAGAAAGCGATGAACTTCAACAAGGTGATGCCTCAGGAGAAGGTGTACCTTCACTTCGACAACATGGGGTATTTCGAGAACGAGACGCTGTGGTTCAAGGCATACGTGACCAGGACGGACAACGGGCATCCCTCGGATTTGAGCAAGGTGCTGTACGTGGAGCTGCTCAACCCGACTGGCGACGTGTTGCAGACCTCGAAATACCCCATTGACTCGCTGGGGCAGTCGCACGGGGAGATGAAGCTCGATACGATTCTGGGTTCTGGTCTTTATGAGGTGCGTGCCTACACGCGCTACATGACGAACTGGGGCACGAACGCCGTGTTCTCGCGGGTGTTCCCCGTGTTCAAGAAACCCGCAAAGGAGGGCGACTACTCCGACCTGACCATCCGCACCATGCTCTACTACGCCCGTGACCCGAACAACCGCACCAGCGATGACTCGCTCTACCAGAGGGCGATAGACGAGGGCATCTACACGCATGACCTGATGAAGACCATCAGCGTGAAGTTCTACCCCGAGGGCGGCGACCTGATTTTGGGGAAGAAGTGCCGCGTGGCGGTTCTGGCTGTTGACGACAACGGGCATCCGCATGAGGGGGAGGGCTTCGTGATGAACGAGAGGGGCGACGTGCTCGCCTCCGTCAAGACGGACACGCTGGGCAGGGGGCTCTTCGAGTTGGTTCCCGACACGGGGAAGCTCACCTTCCAGATGCGTAACCTGAGGAAAGGCATGAGGAGAGGCGTGCAGCACTTTGAATTGCCCCAAGCCAAAAGTGAGGGATGTGTCTTGAGCGTGGATGCCGTCAATGAAAATATGCTCGCCACCCTACAGTGCACAGAGGGGGTGTGCGGCAATCTGCTGGGTTATGTGCTGATGCACAACGGCAACATCTACCGTTGTGACACGCTCACCGCCTCTCCCTTGATGGAGATAGAGCTGGACAGGCAGGCAATGCCCGAGGGGGTGAACCAGATGACAGTGTTCGACAGCAGGGGAGCCATCATGGCGGAAAGGCTGTTCTTCATTTGTCCGAAACCTGACAAATCTGACAGCATACAGGTCACCGCCATCACCAAGAGGCTGAAGCCCTGCGGAAAGGTGGAACTGGAACTGCAAACGAAACCCAACGCCAACCTGTCCTTCTCAGCCATGGACGCAAAGACGATGACGAACGGCAAGCAGGGGAACATGAAGACTTGGATGCTGCTGTCCTCCGAGGTGAGGGGCTACATCCGCAATGTGGATTACTACTTCGAGGCAGACGACAAGGAACACAGGCAGAATGCCGACCTGCTGATGCTGACGCAGGGCTGGCGGAGATATGACTGGCGGCTGATGTCAGAGAAATACACGTTCCGAAAGGCGCAGCCGATTGAGGACCAGTTCTACCTGTACGGCAAGCTGAACACATACCGCAAGCGGAATCCCGTTTCAAACGTGCACCTGTATGCCATCCTCTACAACGAGAAGGGACAGAGCCTGATAGGGAACACAAGGACGGACTCTGTGGGGAGGTATGCCTTCAAGCTTCCTTTCATCACGGATGAGTGGAAGATGTGCATCTACACGGCAAGGGACATCAAGAAGAAGGACAAGGCAAAGGAAAAGAGGAAGACCTACTATGTGGGCATCGACAGGCAGTTCTCGCCAGAGGCAAGATACCTCACCCCCGAGGAGCGCGAAATCCTGCATCCGCTCAAACCCAATGCCTTTGTGAAGAAGCCCTTTGAGGAACTGGGTGAAGAAGACGAGTTCATCCCCATCACGGAAAAAGACCACGTGCTGCAGAATGTGACGGTGAAGGCGAAAAAACGCTACTTCGTCAATGATGACTGGAGATGGAAGAATGAAGCGTTTGGTCGTCGGTATGCGACATTGTACTATGACATGGACAAGGAACTGGAAGATATTCTGGATAGGGGGGAATCCTGCCCGTTTCTATTTGAATTCCTTGCAAGAAAGAATCCTCTTTTTGAACCTTATAATAGAGATAAAAAAGGCAAATGTGAAGAGGGTGTTTTTGATGTGGGAAGAGCTGGTGGTGGAGGACCATCGACAGAGAGCAAATATGACGGACGTGGGATTGAATGGATATTTGACAATCATGAGCGTCCTCTTTTGAGCGCCAAGCCAGCATCAGACTACTATATGTATGAAGTGAAATCCATGTATATCGTTCCTGATGACCCGCGAGTCCCGGATAACCGTGTACGCATCTACGCCTATCGGCGCACCTTTTTCTCCACCGAGAGCAACAAAGGCCTTCGCCGCACCTACTTCCAGGGCTTCAACCAAGCCTCCACGTTTAAGACGGAGGACTACAGCGTGATACCTCCCATGGCGGACTTCCGCCGCACCATCTGGTGGCAACCCGATGTCACCACCGATGCACAGGGCAAAGCCAAGGTGGAGTTTTTCAACAACTCCACGTGCGAGGAGATGTACATCAGTGTGGAGGGAATGACACCAGACGGAAAGATATTGATTAATGAGTGATACCGGTGAAAACGTCGAACTGACGTGAAATAGGCGAAATAATTATTCAATATAGATGACGGCATCGTTGACGCTTTTCAGTCCCAGGGTGCCCATGTATTTGGTGACTGTTCCGTGAAGGATGACGTGTGCACCGAGATTCTCTGGATGAGCGAAGAGGTTGAGCCCTTCTCTGACTTCTTTCTGTCCTTTGGAACTGGTGGAGAGTTGGACGGCTATGCAGTTGTGATAGTCGATTTCATCGGGGGAATCGGCAATGATAATGTTGGTCTCTACATCGCCTGATGAGAAGACGGCATGGGCGATACTGTTTTTGTTTTTGGCAACAAAACCTACGATGAAACCGCGTACATAGCAGTCTGGATAACCACTGGCATCGTAGTATTCGAGATACTTTGGAAAAAGGTGCAGAATGTCGTGGACGGAATAGGCACTTTCTTCGGTGGAACCATTCTCATCAACATAATCAAGGAGGTCTTCGGTGGATAGTGAATCGGGGTCTCCGATGGGGACGATGGGAACGACGATGCTGTCTCCTTCTGCATTGATGATGGGAGGGGTGTCCTCTGGTACTTCTTCCACTTTCTCGCACGACGCAAAGACGAACAGGAAGAGGAACGGAAGTAGAAATAAGTGTGCTGTTTTCATTCCGATTGATAGGGTGCTATAAGTGTTACTATTGATTTGCTTGCAAAGTTAGGAAAAAGTCGTTGGTTAGGATGGGGAGTTTGGAGTTTTTTCGTATCTTTGCATCGAAATTTGTATATTATATGCAGATAAAAGTTGTAGCACCCAAAGAAATAGGGGGACGCATCGTGCTCCCCGCATCGAAAAGCATCAGCAACCGTGCCTTGATCATTGGTGCGTTGGCTGGCAGTAATGAGACTGTCGAGAATGTGAGTGATTGTGATGACACCCGTGTGATGCAGGCATGGCTCAGGGAGCGTCCTGACACGATTGACATCGGGGCGGCGGGTACGGCTATGCGCTTTTCGACAGCCTTGCTGGCAGTAAGTGAGGGCACTCATGTCATTACTGGAAGTGAGCGAATGAAGAACCGTCCGATAGGGATTTTGGTGGATGCATTACGGCAGTTGGGCGCACAAATTGAGTATGTGGAGAAAGAAAATTTTCCACCCCTTCAGATTGTTGGAAATCCTTGTTTACAAGGTGGAAAAGTTTACTTGTCGGGCAGTGTCAGTTCACAGTATGTTTCTGCCTTGTTGATGATTGGTCCAATGTTGAAAAATGGATTGATACTGAAATTGATAGATGAAATAGTCAGTCGCCCCTATGTTGATATGACTCTTTCTATAATGCGGAAATTTGGAGCGAAAGTAGGGTGGAAGGATTCGTGTTCGATCGTTGTGGAGAACGAGCCTTATTCCCCTTGTTCTTATATGGTGGAGAATGATTGGAGTGCGGCAAGTTATTGGTATGAAATGGTGGCGCTGGCTACGAACGCTGATGCGCAAGTGGTGTTGCCAAAATTGTTTGACGAAAGTCTGCAAGGGGACAGTCGTGGTGCTGAGGTTTTTGAGCGTTTGGGGGTTGCCACTGTGCATCAGGGTGACGAGGTGGTTTTGAGTAAAAACGGGAAGAGAACGGAACGTTTAGACGTGAATTTTGTGGAGATGCCTGACTTGGCACAGACGTTTGTGGTGACTTGCTGTATGATGGGTGTGCCATTTCACTTTACGGGGTTGCAGAGTTTGAAGATTAAGGAGACCGACCGCATTGAGGCATTGAAGAAGGAGATGTCAAAATTGGGATTTGAATTGGAAGTTCGAAACGACAGCGAACTGATATGGAATGGACGGCGTGTCGTAGTGAAGAATGCCGATGAAATGGCTATTGACACTTATGAGGATCATCGTATGGCGATGGCTTTTGCACCTGTAGCGTTGGTCGATGGTCGGGTTGTTATTAATAATCCGCAGGTGGTGTCAAAATCTTATCCCCGTTATTGGGAGGACTTGAAATCTGTCGGATTTGAAATTGACGTGTTATGATTTATCTGATTGTTGGATTGGTCCTTTTAGGGGGTGTGGCTTTCGTGGCGGGTTACCTGCGTGAAAAGAACTTGAAACGGAAGTTGGACAGGGGGGAAATTGTAACCCTTCCCAGCATCAAGCAGGTGCAAGACATGGAGTGTTGCGGACAGCATGAAACTTGTGAGAAGGATAGTCTTTTGGCGGCTGTAAGCAAGCAGATAGAGTACTATAATGATGAAGAACTTGACCGTTTCCGCGGAAGGGGAAGTGATGCTTATTCTTCCGATGAAATCGAGGAGTTTAGAGAGATTCTTTATACAATGCGTGATGATGAAGTGGCGGGGTGGGTGCGCTCGTTGCAGTTGCGTGCAGTGGAATTGCCTGACGATTTGAAGGATGAGGTGTTTATGATTGTGGGGGAGAGAAGGGGGTGATTGAGAACAGACAACGGTCGATGGACGTCAAACTTGAGGTAAGAGTTTGGGATACAATAAGAGGGCGGATTTTTCGTTATATGTATTGTAAGGGGAATGCTCCCCTTGGGACTTGTTTTGAAGCGTTTGAGTTACATATTGTGCAGTTGTGCGGCATTGTTCGTGCTGCTGGGGGCGTGTTCTACGGATAAGAATACGTCTTTGGTGCGTAGTGTGCATGCCTTCAAGGCAAGATATAACACCTACTTTAATGGTCATGAGGCTTATAAGGAAGGTGTGCTGCTGCAGGAGCAGGGAAACAGGGATAACTTTACGGAAGTGATTCCTTTGTATGTGACAGGTAACAAGGCAACGGTGAAGATTGGAACGGGTAATTTTGACCGTGCAGTGGAGAAGAGCCAAAAGGCCATCAAAATGCATAGCATCACGAAACGTCCGGAATGGAACAAAAGCCGACCGAAGACGGCGAAGGACAGAATCTGGCTGAGCCAAAAGGAATATAACCCGTTCTTATGGCGGGCATGGTTTATGATGGGTGAGGCACAGTTCCGAAAGGGTGAATATATGGAGGCGGCATCGACCTTTGCCTATATTCAACGTCTGTATTTTTCGAAGCCCAATCTTGTGGCTCGGGCACGTCTGCTGGAGGCAAGATGCTATGCCGAGATGGAATGGTTCTATGATGCTGAAGACTTGATTTCTCGTGCCCAGCGCGACAGCTTCCCTAACAACCTGGAACCTCTGAAGGCTTCTGTGTTGGGTGACATGCAATTAAGGCAGAAGCAATATCCCGAGGCTATACTGAACATAGAGAAGGCGCTGAAGGGTGAACACCGCAATCTGCCGAAAACACGAATGTATCTGCTTTTAGGGCAACTTTATCATCGTATCGGGCATGACCCCGAAGCTTACCGCTATTTCAAGAAAGTCATTAGAAGAAATCCTCCCTACGAACTGGAGTTTAATGCCCGCATTCAGATGAGCGAGGCGATGTCGAAGAACCAGTCGAAACAGATAATCCGCAAACTGAAGGCGATGGCGAAGAATCCGAAAAACAAGGAATATCTGGATCAGGTGTATTACGCTATTGGCAATATTTATTTGTCGAAGGGCGATACGACCCATGCCATCTGGGCATATAAGGATGGGGTGGAGAAGAGTACACGCAACGGCATCGAGAAGGGGGTGGTGTTGCTGCATCTGGGGCAGTTGTATTGGAATCGTGAGAAGTTTGTGGATGCACAAAAGTGCTATTCGCAAGCCTTTGGTCTGCTCGACAAAGACCATGACAGTTATAGGGAGGTGGATGAACGCAGCAAGATATTAGATGAATTGTTGCCATACGCCTCGGCTGTGGAGTTGCAGGACAGCCTTCAGATGATGGCGAGTCTGGATTCCGTCACTCGCATGGAGAAAATCAAAAAGACCATTGAGGAACTGAAGAAAAAGGAGAAAGAAGAGGAAAAGAAGGCAATGGAGGCTGCCAACCCACAGGCAAACCAAGGACGGCAGCGACCTGGTGGTGTTGTACAGCAAGGGGTGGGTAACCGCAATGCACAGCAGACGGCAGTGTGGTATTTCTACAACCCGACTGCTGTGGCGGCTGGTAAGGCTGAGTTTGAACGGAAATGGGGTAAGCGCGAGTTGGCTGATGACTGGCGACGTAACAACAAGACCGTGCTCAACGATTTCAACGAAGAGGAGTTGACGGACAGTGTGCTGGCGGCTAAGGACAGCATTGCAGCCGTGGAAGACAGCATCTATCAAGCCAACAAGGGCAAGAAACAATCTCGTGCGGAGAAGGATTCCATTAAGGCTGAGGAGTATGCTAACGACCCACACCGACCTGAATATTATCTGAAGGACATCCCCTTCACGGAGGAGCAGATGGCTGCATCGAATGTGGCACTGGTGGAGGGATTGTATGGGGCTGCCATCATCTATAAGGATAGGATGGACAACTTCCCGTTGGCGGAAAGAACGTTCCAACGCATCTTGCTCAACTTCCCCGACTTCCAGAAGATGGATGAGATCTATTATAATATGTTCCAACTCTATTCGAGAATGGAACGGCGGGATGATGCGGAGGACTACAAGCAACGACTCATAGCGGAATATCCGGACAATGAGCATGGAAAACTGATTGCCGACCCGGACTTCGAGTTCAAGGGCAGGTATGGCAAGCAGATAGAGGATTCGGTCTATCAGGACACCTACGATGCATTCAAATTCAGCGACTACCATACCGTCATCCGCAACAGTCAGGAGATGGCGGAAGAGTATCCTGAGGGTGCGAATCGGGCACGTTTCATGTTTCTGGAGGCACTGAGCAAACTGGAGTTGGGCGACCGAGAACATTTTATGGCAGACTTGAGGACGATTGTGGAGAAATATCCGCAGTCGAGTGTGAGCGAGTTGGCGGGTCTCTATGTGAAGGGACTGAAGGAGGGACGTCTGTTGCAAGGAGGGAAGTTTGAAATGGGCAGCATATGGGAGCGTCGTCGCGGACTTTTCGATGAAGCGGACTCTTTGGCAAACGACTCGACATTCAGTCCTGAGAAGAATGCCAACTTCGTCTTCGTCATTGCCTACGAGCGTGATGCCATCGACGAGAACCAGCTCCTCTATGAGATGGCAAGATACAATTTCACGGCATTCACCGTGCGTAATTTCGACATCGCAAGCGAGAAAGGCGATGGCATTGACATGATGCAGGTGCGCACGTTTTTGAACTACGATGAGGCATACATTTATATGCACCGATTGTTCAATAATGCCGATATGGCATATAAGTTACAGGGACTCAAGTGTTTCATCATCAGTGAGGAGAACTTGAAGAAACTGATGAAGGGGCTGAGTTTTGCCGATTACTTTGACTTCTACGACGAACACTTCGACCGTGTGGGGTCTCTGCGCATCAGCGAAGACGAAGAAGCCAGCCTCGACGAGCCGACGGAACTGCCTGAACCTGTGGATGAAGAGGAACTGGATGAAGAGGAATGGGAGGAAGATAACTATATCTTCTGATAAACGGTAAATATAATGGTGAACGGAACACTGCTGTGGGTGGATGACGAGATGGAACTGCTGAAGGCATACGTCATCTTCCTCGAAAAGAAGGATTATGAGGTCGTTACGGCAACTAACGGCCAGGATGCACTTGATCTCTGTCGGGAGCGTTCATTTGACCTGATTTTCCTTGACGAGAACATGCCGGGACTGAGTGGACTGGAGACTTTGTCACGCATCAAGGAAATCTGTCCAACCACGCCTGTTGTGATGGTGACGAAGAGCGAGGAGGAAAATATCATGAATCAGGCCATCGGCTCGAAGATTGCCGACTACCTGATTAAGCCGGTCAACCCCAACCAGATATTCCTTACACTGAAAAAGCATCTCCACAAGCGAGAGATAGAGGCGGAAGTGACAAATACGGGCTATCAGCAGAACTTCTCCAAGATTGGTATGCAAATCAACGACTCCTACACGCTTGAAGATTGGAAAGAGGTGTATAAACGCCTTGTCTATTGGGAGTTGGAACTCTCTGAAACTGATAGCGAGATGTCTGACCTGCTCAAGATGCAGAAGGCCGAAGCCAACAACGGATTTGCCAAATTCATCCGAAAGAACTATCTGGGATGGGTGCAAAATAGCGAAGACAGACCAATCATGTCCCCCGACATCTTTAAAAAGACCGTCTTTCCTTTGCTCAACGAAGGGAAGAAAGTCTTTCTCGTTGTGTTCGACAACTTCCGTTACGACCAGTGGCGTGAAATTTCAAAGGAACTTGCTGATGATTTTACCTTTGATGAGCAACTGTGCCTCAGCATTCTCCCCACAGCGACCCAATATGCGCGTAATGCCATTTTCTCGGGTTTGATGCCCTATCAGATAGCTGAGATGTTTCCAGACCTTTGGGTGGATGAAGATGAGGATGAAGGAAAGAACCTGAATGAAGAGCTTCTCATCAAGACTCTATTCGACCGCTATCGTCGCAAGAATACTTTCTCCTACTTCAAGTTGAACAACTCGTCGGAGTCGGAGAAAATATTGGAACGTTTCAAGAACCTTATGGGCAACGATCTTAATGTGTTGGTCATCAACTTCATCGATATGCTCAGTCATGCCCGTACGGAGTCGCGCATGGTGCGTGAACTGGCGAGCGATGAGCGTGCCTACCGCAGCATCACCGCTTCGTGGTTCCACAACTCGCCTGTCCGCGAACTTTTCAAGGAACTTACCAAGACCGATGCCCACATCATCATCACCACCGACCACGGCTCTATCCGTGTGAACAACCCCATCAAGGTGATTGGTGACAAGAACACAAACACCAATCTGCGTTACAAACTGGGCAAGAATCTCAGCTACAACCCCAAGCAGGTCTTTGAGTTGAAAGCACCCAAGGCTGCCTCCCTGCCTTCGCCTAATGTCAGCACAGCCTACATCTTTGCTCAGAACGACGATTTCTTCGCCTATCCCAACAATTATAACTACTACGTCAATTATTACAAGAACACATTCCAGCACGGTGGCATTTCCATGGAAGAAATGCTCGTACCGCTGGTTATCATGCAAGGTAAAAAGAGAAAATGAGTATGGAAATCAGAATCAAGTCAATAGAAGAGATTGCTGTGGCAGCCAAGGAGTTTGTGGCAGCGATGGGTGAACGGAAGGTGTTTGCCTTCTATGGTAAAATGGGTGCAGGAAAAACCACCTTTATCAAGGCTGTGTGTGAAGAACTGGGTGTGGAGGATGTAATCAACTCACCCACATTCGCCATTGTGAATGAGTATGTGGATGGTAAGGGCGAACCCGTCTATCACTTTGATTTTTACCGCATCAAGAATCAGCAGGAAGTGATGGACCTTGGCTATGAAGATTATGTGTATTCGGGTCATGTGTGTTTCATGGAATGGCCAGAACTGATAGAAAACCTCCTCCCCGACGATGCCGTGAAGGTCACCATTGAGGAGGAGATAGATGGAGGAAGGGTTTTAGTAGTTGACAGTTGATAATTGACAGTTGACAGTTGGCTATGCTGTATGTGTCACGTTTGTCAATTATCAATTGTCAACTATCCAGCTGTTCGTTGTATTCCAGTTCTGCGTCAATCAGAAGGATGAGGGCATCGAGTTCGTATGGACCCATGCCCTCCTTTTTGGCCTTCTTTTGGATGTGCTTGGCAATCTCCTCGGTGTCGATGTCAATGAAACCATCGTCATCGGCATTCTCGTTGAGATTGTCAAGATATTCGAGCAGAACGTCAAGGCAATAATAGATGTCTTCTTCCGTGAACAGATCGCGGTTCTCCACGCCCATGTAGTTCTGGATGAAGGCAACCTCCTTGGCGTCTTCCTCAGCCCCGCGGAGGATCTCGTCATCGATGGCACCCATGGGCTTACAGCAGAGCCTTAAGTTTCTCCTCGAGCGTGGCCTTGGGAGCAGCGCCGACCACCTTGTCCACAATCTCACCATTCTTCATGTAGATGATGGTGGGGATGTTGCGGATGCCGAACTGCGCCACGAGGTCGTCGGCATCTTCTTCGATGTTCACTTTCCCGACAATGACCTGACCTTCGTACTTGTCTGCCAATTCCTGAATGACGGGACCTACCATGCGGCAAGGACCACACCATGTTGCCCAGAAGTCAAGCACCATAGGCTTGTTCTGTGCCAATACTTCGCTGTAATTAGAATCGTTGATTACCATGTCATTCTTGTTTTTTTAGGGTTAATAACTATGTTTAATTCACTTTTATGCCGATTTCATCATGCTCTTTGATGTATTGAACGAGTTGTTTTCCCACTCTCACCTTCACATTGCGTGACATGAGCGACACTTTGTTGCTATCGGAGGTGTGGATGTTGAAAACAAGATCCGCTTCGCCGGGATTCTCCTTCACAATCTCAGCCAAATCTTCCACCATGGTGGAGGTGAGTTTGTCAAGGGGCACGTCAAAGGTGATTTTCTGGATGGCTTTGTCTTTCACTTCAGACATCAGTTCGACAGACTTGACATTGATGTTAAAGATGCCTGGGCGGAATCTGTGAGGTTCCACTTTGATGCGGATGAACAGAGAGGAACCTTCTGTAAAGAAGTTGCGATAGGTGATCCAATCGGTTCCAAAGAGAGGCAATTCACCACTTCCCACGAAGTCTTCCATCTTGACAATTCCGTAGGGACTTCCGTTTTTGCTTTCTCCTGTTCGGACACTTGTGACAATGCCACCAATGGTGACTTCTTCCATCTTGGAGAGTTCTTCTTTCTGCTCTTCTAACTGATTCAACTTCGTGTTGCACACATAGTCGAGGATGATGGAGTATTCGTCAAGTGGGTGGGCTGAAAGGTAGATGCCCACTAACTCGCGTTCCTTGTTCAAGCGTTCCAGATTTCCCCATGTGGGAATGTTTTTGGGAATGGAAGGGTGGCTTACAGAAACCTCCATACCTCCGAAGAGGGAGGTTTGTGCCTGGAATTTGTCTTGCTGGAAACTGTTGCCGTAGCGTACCACCACATCGAGGAAGGTCTCCCCTTGTCGTTGTCCAGGAGCGAAGAAGGTTTCACGGCTGAAGTCCTTGAAACAGTCGAATGCACCAGCCAGAACCAAGTTCTCAATGTTTTTCTTATTGCATTGCGACAGGTTTACGCGTTCAACAAAGTCAAACACGGATGTGTAGTTGCCATTTTTCTCGCGTTCTTCAATGATGGCTTGCACGGCTGACTCGCCCACACCCTTGATGGCTGCCATACCGAAACGGATATCACCTTCGATATTGACAGAGAACTTGTGTCGAGACTCGTTGACGTCGGGTCCTAAGGTGTTGATGCCCATTTGCTTGCATTCGTCCATCAATTTGCGAATTTCGGTGATGTTGTCAAGCGAACGGCTCATGACAGCAGCCATGAACTGGGACGGGAAGTTTGCCTTGAGAAAGGCTGTTTGATAAGCCACCCACGAGTAGCATGTGGCATGCGATTTGTTGAATGCGTAGGAGGCGAATTTCTCCCAATCGCTCCAAATCTTGTCGAGAATTTTGGGGTCGTGTCCATTCTTCTTTCCGCCCTCAATGAATTTCGGTTTCATCGCATCAACGATGTCTTTTTTCTTCTTACCCATCGCCTTACGGAGGGCGTCGCTCTCACCTCTGGTGAAGTCAGCCAACTGTCGCGACAAGAGCATCACCTGTTCTTGATAGACCGTGATTCCGTAGGTGTCTTTCAGGTATTTCTCCATGCAAGGAATGTCGTACTCGATGGGTTTCCTTCCTTGTTTTCTATTGATGAAATCGGGAATATAGTCCATTGGCCCTGGGCGATAGAGGGCATTCATGGCAATAAGATCCTCGAATACGTTGGGCTGCAATTCGCGCAGATATTTCTGCATACCTGCCGACTCAAACTGGAAAGTACCTACGGTTCTTCCGTCGCAGTAGAGTTGGTAGGTGGCAGGGTCTTGAATATTAAGTAAGTCAACATTGATGTCAATACCCAGACTCTCCTTGATGTTTGTCACTGCCTCTTTCAACTGCGAGAGTGTTTTCAGTCCGAGGAAGTCCATCTTGATGAGTCCTGTTTCTTCAATCACATGCCCGTCATATTGTGTACATCGCAGTTTTTCGCCCGTTTCCTTGTCTTCAGCTGTACTTACAGGCACCCAATCGTCGATGGCGTCGCGGCAAATGATGGTGCCGCAGGCATGTACACCTGTGTTGCGCACATTATTCTCCAGCATTTGTGCAAAGCGCATGGTGTCTCTCAAGAGCGGATCGGGAGATGTGGCGGCATCCTTCAGTTCTGGCACGCACTCGATGGCGTTTGCCAGATTCATTTTCTTCCCGTTGGGCAATCGGTCAGGAATGGCTTTACACAAGGCGTTTACTATTGCCAAAGGCACTTTTTGTACACGTGCCACGTCTTTGATGGCAAGTTTCGTTGCCATGGTGCCATAGGTGATGATATGCGCCACTTTCTCGGCTCCATATTTCTCGGTTACCCATTGTAGCACCTTGCCACGTCCGTCGTCATCGAAGTCTGTGTCAATATCGGGCAAGGAGATGCGGTCTGGGTTCAAGAAACGCTCGAATAGAAGGTCGTATTTGATAGGGTCTATCTTCGTGATGCCCAAACAATAAGCTACGGCACTACCGGCGGCAGAGCCACGTCCGGGACCCACCCATACACCTAACTCTTTACGAGCCGAGTTGATGAAGTCCTGTACAATGAGAAAGTAGCCGGGGAAGCCCATCGTTTTCATCACATGCAACTCAAAGTCGAGCAGGGTCTTTACGTTGTCAGGAACAGGATCACCATAGAGCCTCTTGGCTCCGTCGTAGGTGATTTTTTTGAGGTAGTCCGCCTCGAACTTTATACGGTACAACTTGTCGATTCCACCGAGTTTCTTGATTTTTTTCTCGGCTTCTTCCTGGGTCAGCACGACATCTCCGTTTTCATCTCGAGTGAACTCGTTGAAGATGTCTTCGTCGGTGAATTTCTCACGCCATTCCTTTTCGGTGCCAAAATCTTCGGGGATGGCGAAGAATGGCATGATGGGGGCATGGTCGATACTGTATGTTTCGACTTTGTTGAGAATCTCTATTGTGTTGTTCAATGCTTCAGGAATGTCTTTGAAGACATCGTTCATTTCTTCACGAGTTTTGAACCATTCCTGTTTGCTGTAGAGCATACGGTTGGGGTCATCCAAGTCTTTGCCCGTGGAGAGACAAAGAAGTCTGTCGTGTGCTTCGGCATTTTCCTCATCGACGAAATGGGAGTCGTTGGTACAAATAAGTTTCACGTTGTATTTACGTGCCAGTTCGATGAGAGTTGGCTCTATGGCTTTCTGTTCCTTGTAGGTATCCCGATTTGCCCGTTGCATGGGGTCTTTCACCTCATGTCGCATCAGTTCTATGTAAAAGTCGTCGCCAAAGATGCTTTTGAACCATTGAATGGATTTCTCGGCTTCTTCAATCTGTCCGTTTTTGATGTAACGTGGTATTTCACCCGCCAAGCATGCTGATGAGGCTATCAGTCCTTCGTGGTGTTTTTCGATGGCTTGATGGTCAGTACGCGGTCGGTGGTAGTAACCGTCCACCCATGCTTCACTGACAATCTTGACCAGATTGTGATAGCCGACCTCGTTCTTGGCTAACAAGATGAGGTGCCATCCGCTTTTGTCGAGGGCGTTGTTCTCTTTGGAGTGGAGATCACGGCGTGCACAATATACTTCGCATCCGAAGATGGGTTTGAATTTCTCTTCGTCGGATTTGCCCTTGTTCACCTTGTTGCAATAATTGAAAAATTCCTTGATTCCGAACATGTTGCCATGATCGGTCACAGCCATACCCCGCATTCCATTGTTGATAGCCTTATCAACCAACTTCGGAATGGCAGCCTGACCGTCAAGGATGCTATATTGGGTGTGTACGTGTAGATGGACGAAATCTTCCATGTGCTTTTATTTTCGTGCAAAGATAATCATTTTTTTCGTTCCTTTTGTTGTTTAATGCTTGTTTTTATCTAACTTTGCAAAAAAATAGCATTTGGATGTCGCAGAGGTTGACTCAAATACAGACTCAAAGGACGGAACAGCAACTCCGATTGTCGCAACAGCAACTTCAGTTGGTTAGGTTGTTGGAGATGCCTATTGCGGAATTTGAGCAGCAAGTGAAGAAAGAGTTGATGGATAATCCGGCATTAGAAGAAGGCGCCTCGGAAGAATGGACGTCAAACAGCATGGAGGAGGCTTCTGACGAGAAGGATGTGAATGATACGGGGATAGACCCTTATGACGATGTGGGGAATGAAAGCGTCTCGGACTATTCGGCATACGGTGATGATGACCTTCCTGTGTATGCTTCTTCAGGGGGATTGCAGGAACGTCACGATATGCCATTGGGAGATGGCGGCTCTTTCATTGAGTATCTGGAGGCGCAGATGATGAATTATAATCTGACGGAGGAAGATGAGAAAATCTTGAAGTATTTGATTGGGTCATTGGATCATAGAGGATTTATCGATCGCCCTGTCGCGACACTTACGGATGAATTGGCTTTCAAGGAATATATTTATGTGTCGGAGCAGGAAGTGGAAAGATTGTTGCATGTGTTGCAATCTTTTGACCCCGCGGGTATTGGGGCTCGTTCCACCCAGGAGTGCCTGCTCTTGCAGATAGATAGGCAATTGAAAGAGGAAAATTCGGAAATGAAGGATAAGGTTCTTCGTATGGAGCGGGAGATTATTGCCAATCATTATGACTTGTTCATCAACAAAAATAAGGAGCGACTCAAGAATAAACTTGGAATCTCAGCCATGCAAGTGGATGCCTTGTTTGAGGAGATTAAGAAATTGAATGTGAATCCGGGTTTCGCGCTCAGTGAGTCTTCGTCTGACCGAGTACAAACACAAATTCCCGATTTCATCGTGGAAACAGACCTTGATGGGAATATCGAGATGCGGTTGAACAGTGGCGAGATCCCAAGGCTTCATGTGAGTGGGGATTATATCAATCAGTTGAAGATGTATCAGTCTCATCCCAAAGCACTGACTCGTAGCGAGAAAGAGGGACTGGCTTATACGCGTCAGAAAATTGAGGCAGCTCAAATGTTTATAGAGTCGGTGAAACAACGTCGTCGGACACTCTATGAAACCATGAAGGCAATCATGGAATTGCAGCATGTTTTTTTCTTGACTAAAGACGAGGATGATAAGGTTCGTCTGGTGTTGGAAGATGTTGCAAAGAAGTCGGGTTATGATGTGTCAACGATTTCCCGTGTCTGCAATTCCAAATGTGCGCTGCTGGACGGCCGCATCTATCCTTTGTCTGATTTCTTTAAGTTGACCCGCAAAAATGCTGAAGGAGAGGAAATTGATGGCCGGAAAGTCCGGGAAATGCTGAAAGCGATTATTGATGGAGAAGACAAGATGAATCCTTATCCAGATGACAGGATTGTGGAATTGATGAAACAGAAGGGGGTGGTGCTGGCTCGTCGTACTATCGCAAAATACCGTATGGAAATGGGTATTCCCGCTGTGAATAGTCGTCGTGGATAACATGCTCAAATCAAATTTGTATGAATGATAAGAAACTGATTAAGATTGCAAAAGTGGTTTCAACACTTTTCATGCCATTGTACGCTCCTTTGTGGGTGTTCATTGCGCTATTCTTTTTCAGTTATATGAAGATGCTTCCGTGGGGGTATAAGTTGTTTATCATCGGCTTAGTGTATTTTTTTACGGCATTTGTACCTACTTTAGGTATTACGACTTTCCGTATGTTTAAAAAATGGACGCATCTTGAATTGAGCCACCGTGAACATCGTCACATGCCTTATTTGGTTACGCTGCTGAGTTATGGTGCATGTTTGGTCATTATGACGAAAATGAATACTGCCATGTTTTTCCGAGGAGTGGTGATGTCGGCGTTGATATGTCAGATTGTATGTGTTGTGGTCAATGCATGGTGGAAAGTGAGCACGCACATGGTGGGCATGGGCGGTTTGGTCGGTGCTTTAAATGCTTGTAGCATCTTGTTCTTCTATAATCCCATTTGGCCATTTTGTGCATTACTCCTGATTTCGGGAGTGTTAGGCACCAGCCGTATCATATTGCGTCAGCATAGTCTTGCACAGGTGCTAGTGGGCTTTGGAATCGGCTATATTTGTGCGATGGCGTTTATTCTGATTAGTTGGATGTAACTTAGAAAAAAGAATTGTATATGAAACCAATTGTGTCAATCATTATGGGCAGCACATCTGATCTTCCTGTGATGGAGAAGGCTGCCAAGTTCTTCGATGAAATGGAAATTCCGTTTGAAATCAATGCCCTTTCTGCTCACCGCACTCCCGATGCTGTCGAGGAGTTCGCTAAGGGGGCTAAAGAGCGGGGCATCAAGGTGATCATTGCTGGTGCCGGCATGGCTGCTGCACTGCCAGGGGTTATTGCTGCCAGCACGACGTTACCCGTTATCGGGGTACCTGTGAAGGGTAGTGTGTTGGATGGTGTTGACGCTGTTTATTCGATGCTGCAGATGCCTCCAGGAATTCCCGTTGCTACAGTGGCAATCAATGGTGCGCTCAATGCGAGCATCCTTGCCGTGCAGATGTTGGCACTCTCGGATGAGGCACTTGCAGAGAAATTTGCGGCATATAAAAGTGGACTTCGTCAGAAAATTGAGAAGGCGAACGCAGAACTGAAAGAGGTGAAGTTTGCCTATAAATGTAACTGAACATATTACACATCTTTTCATGCTTATGAGTTATCAGAGAAGAAAAACGATAGATGTGAATGTGGGGGGGGTGATGATTGGTAGCCGTTACCCCATTCGTGTGCAATCGATGGCCAACACCTCAACGATGGATACAGAAGGCTCGGTGGCTCAGGCTAAACGCATTGTCGATGCAGGTGGTGAAATCGTGCGTTTTACGACTCAGGGACAACGGGAAGCACTCAACATGCAAAACGTTCGTGTGGCTTTACGTGCTGGAGGCTATGCGGTACCCCTGGTGGCTGACGTCCATTTCAATGCTGCAGTGGCAGATACAGCTGCAACCATTTGCGAGAAAGTGCGTGTCAATCCTGGTAACTATGTGGACCCTGCCAGAACATTCAAGAAACTAGAATATACAGATGCTGAATATGCCGATGAAATCAAGAAGATAGATGAGCGTTTCGTGCCATTCCTCAACATCTGTAAGGAACATCACACTGCGATTCGCATTGGTGTGAATCACGGCTCCTTGAGCGATCGTATCATGTCGCGCTATGGCGATACGCCTGAAGGCATGGTGGAGTCGTGCATGGAGTTTCTGCGCATCTGTGTGCGGGAGCAATTCAAAGATGTGGTAATCTCCATCAAAGCCAGTAATACAGTGGTAATGGTGCGTACGGTACGCCTTTTGGTGACCCAGATGGCAAAGGAAAATATGGCTTTCCCATTGCATTTGGGCGTGACTGAGGCAGGCGAAGGTGAAGATGGGCGTATCAAAAGTGCCGTTGGAATCGGTGCCTTGCTCTGTGAAGGAATCGGGGATACCGTTCGTGTTTCTTTATCTGAAGCTCCGGAGAGAGAAATCCCTGTGGCGAAAAAGTTGGTCGATTCCATCGAGGAATGTGCCACAATTCGTGAAAAGGCAAAAAATGCGATTACTGACGATACCGTTACCGTTGAGTTCCATGAGAAGAGTTGGGACGATTTGCAGTTGAAGGCAGCCATGACGGTCGGCGCTCTTTTCATTGACCAATTGGCTCATCGGTTGGTGATAAAGAATGATAGTTTCACCGAAGAGAAACTGACGGAATTGGCAGATGCCATCTTGCAAGCCGCCCGCATTAAGTTTACAAAGACCGAATATATCAGTTGCCCGGGGTGCGGACGCACGCTTTACAACTTGGAAGAAACGATTGCTAAGATTCGTGCGGCTGTGAGTCAACGTGCCAAGACCGACAAACGCTTTACCACCTTGAAAATCGGCATTATGGGCTGCATCGTGAATGGACCTGGTGAAATGGCGGATGCAGATTATGGTTATGTTGGTGCAGGTGTGGGCAAAGTGTCGCTCTATAAGCAGAAGCAGTGCATTGAGAAGAACATTCCAGAGTCAGACGCTGTGGAACGGCTGATTCGATTTATAGAAGAAGATTTGAATTCATAAATATAAAAGACACAGATTGATGGTTATGTATATTGTTATTGGCGTGGCTGTTGTACTCTTGGTTTTGGTACTCTTCACATATAACAACCTGATTCAGTTGCGCAACAAAGTGAAAGAGGCGTTTTCAACGATGGACGTTTATCTAAAAAAACGCTATGACTTGATACCCAGCCTTGTGGACATCGTAAAAGGCTATGCCAAACATGAAACGGATACGCTTCAGGAAGTGACTAAGATGCGTGTGAACGCGCAGAAGAGTGATCTGAATGCCGCTATTAACAACGAAATGAAGATTGGGGATGCCCTCCAGTCCTTATTGGTTATTGTGGAAAAATACCCTGATTTAAAGGCAAATACCAACTTCTTGGATTTGCAGGAACGTCTCTCCAAGATGGAGGAGGAAATCGCTTTTTCCCGTCGTTACTATAATGGCTGCGTGAGAGAATTTAACGACAGATGCCAGATGTTTCCATTCAACCTCATTGCAGGTGTGTTTGGTTTTAAGGCTTTGCCAATGTATCAAGTGGAGAGTGAACAAGAGCGTAAGGTCGTGGATGTGAAACTGTAATTCTATGAAAAATAGTAGGTTTTTATGGCTGTTGGTCTTTTTGTTCGCCACGATGACGGCAAAAGCGGACAGAGGGGGTTTCTACTACAAGAGTTTTCGAGTGGATGCTGTGGTGCATCAGGATAATGTGTGGGATGTCACGGAGACGATTGACGTGTTCTTTGAGGAGCCGCGTCATGGTATCTACCGCTACATTCCCCTTTCTTTCTCTTTGCAGCACGATGTGTCGCTTGATGAGGGTAACGAACAGCAAGTGATTCAGGGGCAGGTGGTGCAGGATTGGAGAACTTTCTTGTATCGGAGTGAAGTGGAGGACGTCAAGGTGGAAGGAGGCGATTACACCACAGAGGACAGTGATAACAGCAACTGTGTCATCCGTATTGGAAGTGAATGGCATGAGGTGACAGGCGATCATCGTTATGTGATTCGTTATAAGTATATTTATCGTGAAGATCGTCGTCCGAATTATGACTACATTTTCCATACCATTTTGGGTACGGACTTTAACGAACGCATTGACACGTTCCGTTTTAAAGTGGAATTTGAGAAACAATTACCTTCCGACATTCAGAACCGATTAGAAGTGTATAGCGGTGCGTATGGTAATAGAGACAATGCCGTGGAGGGTTTGGTTGTTAAGGCCAATCGCAATTTCATTCATGGCGGGGCTTTGAACATTCCACCTAATCATGGCATTACGCTCTATGCGAAACTCCCTGAGGGGTATTATGAGGGCGTGCAGTCAGCCAACCATGTGCTTCACTACATCTGTTTCGGTTTTTCCGTCATGTTGATTATTTTGATGGTATATTACCTGTTCAAGACAAAGAGGAAGAAGCCTGTCAAAGTGATAGAGTTCTATCCTCCTGATGGCATCTGTAGTGCAGAGGTGGGCACCATCATCGATGATAGTGTGGACACCGTTGATATGGCATCGTTGATTCCTTGGTTTGCAGGACAGGGCTACATCAGTATTGAGGAGAAGGAAAATGGGAAAATTTTGCAACGGACAGAGATGGTTCTGACGAAATTGAAAAAACTGCCAGAGGATGCCCCTGAATACCAAAAGAAGATGATGGAACTTCTTTTCAAGGGTAACAAGACTGCTAATCTGAGCCACATGAGAGAGAGTCCTTCTGCGGTGGATAAGTTTAAGGAAGAGTTGACAAAGAATTTTAGGGGTGACAAGTCATTGTCCTCGTATGAATTGCCTATCTTGTTCTATTTCTTGCTGCTTTTATCCACGACCTGCGTGTTCGGCACCAATTCTGTACTTGAAACGTTTGATGAGGATGAGTGGATTTGGGCAGCAGGGTTGTGGGCGATTCCTTTTGTGTTGGGTGCGGGCTTCCGTCTGTATGAAAGTGACAAAGACCTTTTTGGAAGCAAGTGGAAAAAAGTGCTGATTTTCCTCGTTAAGTTCGTAACGATGGCGCTCTTGTGCTGGTTTTATGTGGAGGAGATTCGGGCTTACGGTGCTCCGATGGGCAAAGAAACCTCCATCGCCATGTTTGTGGTTTGTTTCATCTTAGGCGAATTCATCGGACGTTTCAATGTCGATACAGACTATCGTGTACAGATGGCTGGGCGTCTCTTGGGGTTCAAAGAGTTCATCAAGACAGCAGAGAAATCTCGGCTGGAAGCCTTGCAGCAAGACGACCCGGAATACTTCTATAAGATATTGCCATACGCGATGGTCTTCGGTCTTAGTAACAAATGGGCAAAACTCTTCAAAGACATCGAAGTGAAGCAGCCTGATTGGTACAAGACAGCGACTCCATTTTATGGCAATGCTTTCACTTCTCACATGGTTGACAGCCTGTTCTCTTCGGCGGAAAATGCCATTACGACCGTCAGTCACGATAGCAGCAGTTCCGGCTTCGGCGGTGGCGGCTTCTCCGGCTTCGGCGGTGGCGGCGGCGGTGGCGGCTCTTGGTAGTTGCTACAGATGCCATGTGGAGTTTCAAATGTGAAAAATCAGATGGGAGATGAAACTATTGATAGATATTGGAAATACATCAGCCAAGTTGGCGGTGATGGGTGCAGACATCGTCCATTTTGAACGTCGTCATGAGTCGTGGAAGGAAACTCTGGTTCGGCTCATGACAATGTTCTCTATTGCAGATGTGCGCATTTCCACAGTGGCAGGTGAGGACTGGGAACTGCAAGAAGCATTGGCGCAATTAGAGGTTCCAGTGCAATGCCTCACTCCTTCGGTTCCTTGTCCGGTCAAGCCCGTTTGGGATGTTCCTCCCACTTATGGAGCCGATCGTTGGGCTGCAGATATTGGTGCTATTGCTCAGGATCCAGACCACACCTTACTTGTCATAGATGCAGGCACTTGTATCACCTATGACCTTTTTTCTGCTGATGGCCGTTTGTTGGGTGGTGCCATCTCTCCAGGTGTGCAGTTGAGGCTTAATGCCATGCATGAACATACGGCATTGCTCCCACAGATTGAAGCAGAGAAAGAAGCGGTGCTGTTGGGTTACGACACCCGTACCCACATGCTTTCAGCTGCAGTCAATGGCGCTCGTTTCGAGATAGAAGGCTACATTCGTCAACTTTTGCTCGCATATCCTGATTTACATGTCTTTATCACAGGTGGTAACACCTTTGATTTTTCAGCGGACATCACTTGCCCAGTAACACACGACCCCTACTTGGTGTTTAAGGGCTTAGCGGCATTGTGAACGTGGTACGAGCAGGATGCTCACCTCGTAGAGAAGGTACATGGGTGCCGATACGATGGCGAGTGTAAAAGCATCGGAAGTGGGGGTGATGATGGCGGCAATGACCAAGATGATGACGATGGCATGACGACGATATTGTAGCATTTGCTCTCGATGGAGAATGCCGAGTCGTCCCAGTAGCCATGAGAGGATGGGAATTTCAAAAACGAGTCCCATGGCAAGAGAAAGGAACACGAGTGTGTCGATGTAACTTTCCAGCGAGATGAGGTTTTCCACCGATTTTTCCACTTGATAGTTGGCAAGGAAACGAAAAGTGATGGGGAAAACAATGAAATAACTGAAAAAGTATGCCTACCATAAACATGACATAGGCAGAGACGGCGAGCGGCGTGGAATAGTGCCGCTCGTTTTCGTAGAGGCCAGGGGAGATGAAACGGTATAGTTCATAGATGATGTAAGGTGCTGCTACGATAAGACCGACGTAGAAACTCGTCATCATGTGGATAATGAACTGACGGGTCAGTTCTGTGTTGATGAGTCGGATGTCTGGAGATGAGCCGAAAAGACACGGCAGGAAGTTCGGGCTCTTAGGGGCGAAGATGATGGCAAAAACCTCGTCTTTAAATACAAAGGCGAGGATGGCGAAAAGTGCTATGACGCTGATACATCGCAACAGCACATGACGCAGTTCTTCAAGATGGTCCCAAAAAGTCAAGGCAATGGCAATTTTTCACTTCTCATCATTCACCTCATCGCTTTTTACCTATGCCGTACTTTCGCTTTCCCTCTGTTCAATTCGGAAGTCGTTCATAACTCAGGAATAATTATCCGCTCTGTTGACAGTTGTCCGTAGTCTGTTAAGTTGTGAATAATAGTTCATAATTATGAACGAACTCTGATTGAAACCCCAAAAAAAAGGATGTTTTCTTGTGTATATTCTTGCTTCTTCGTAACTTTGCCATGATTTTCTGTAAAAGCAAAAGAAGAAATGGAACAGGCACTTTATGTTTATAACACCCTGACCAGAAAAAAAGAGGTGTTCCGCCCACTGCATGCACCACACGTGGGCATGTATGTCTGCGGACCTACAGTATATGGTGACGCACATCTCGGTCACGCACGTCCCGCTATCACATTTGACATCGTATTCCGATTCCTCCTGCACATTGGCTACAAGGTGCGCTATGTGCGCAACATCACCGATGTTGGTCACTTGGAACACGATGCCGACGACGGCGAAGATAAGATTGCCAAGAAGGCAAGGCTTGAGCAACTGGAACCGATGGAGGTGGCGCAATACTACACCAACCGTTTCCACGAGGCAATGGCAGCCCTTAACTGTCTCCCCCCCAGCATCGAGCCTCACGCTACGGGGCACATCATCGAGCAGCAGCAACTCGTCAAACAGATTCTCGATAACGGCTTTGCCTATGAGAGTCACGGTTCCATCTATTTCGATGTGGAGAAATACAACAAAGTGCACAAGTACGGCATCCTCTCCGGACGTAGCCTCGAAAACGTGAAAGACGCCAGCCGCGATCTTGCCGGAGTGGGCGAAAAGAAGAACCAAGCCGACTTCGCTCTTTGGAAGGCTGCTCAGCCCGAACACATCATGCGCTGGCCTTCCCCCTGGAGCGACGGATTCCCGGGATGGCACTGCGAGTGCACCGCAATGGGGCGCAAATACCTCGGCAGCCACTTCGATATTCACGGAGGCGGCATGGACTTGGTTTTTCCTCACCACGAGTGTGAGATAGCCCAAGCCGTAGCCAGCCAAGGCGACCAGATGGTCACTTACTGGATGCACAACAACATGATAACGATTGACGGACAGAAGATGGGCAAATCGCTTGGCAACTTCATCACGTTGCCCGAGTTCTTCAGTGGCAACCACCCGAAACTCGACCGTGCCTACTCGCCCATGACCATTCGTTTCTTCATCCTGCAAGCGCACTACCGCTCCACCGTTGATTTCAGCAACGAAGCCCTTCAAGCAGCCGAAAAAGGACTTGAACGCCTCCTCGATGCTTGGAAATCCCTCCAATCCATCACCCCTGCAGTTGAAGGCAGTGTGCGCCTTGATTTCGTTGAGGCGTTAAAGCAGAACTGCTACGATGCCCTCTACGATGATTTCAATACTCCCATTGTCATCTCCCACCTTTTCGATGCCACCAAGACTATCAACGCAATCGTGGATAAGAAGGAAACCATCACCCCCGATGCGCTCGAAGCCCTCAAGGAGACTTTTTTCCTCTTCGCTTTCGACCTGCTCGGGCTTAAACCTTCAGTTTCCGCAGCTGCCAATGGTGGCATGAATGATGCGCGTGAAGAGGCTTTCGGCAAAGTCGTTGACATGTTGCTCGAACAACGTGCCAAGGCAAAGGCGAACAAGGATTGGGCAACCAGTGACCAGATTCGCGACAATCTTTCCGCTCTCGGGTTTGAGGTGAAGGACACGAAGGATGGTTGTACCTGGAAATTGAACAAGTAGAAGGTTTGTCTGAGTGAGTCATGGAGAAACTGAAAAAAGCATTCATGGTGCTGTCGCTTGTGTTCATCATCATCGGTTTTGGTGCGAGCGTGTGGCTATACACGGTGCTGAAAGATGCAGCCTCTATCGTGATGATGACTGTGTTTTTTGTGGCACTGATATGGTATGGGTTCAATGTCAAGAACATACTGAAAAAGAACGAAGATTGATTTGCTATATAGATTAGATTGACTTGCAAATAGAAAGAAATGAAAAAACTTACCTTTTCCCTTTTGATGCTGGTGGCTTCGATTGGAGCCACGGCAAAGAGTCTTGTGTTCACGTTGAACGATGGCACGAAGGTCTATTATCAGTTGTCATCGGAGGTGAACCCCATCATGCGTTTCAAGGAGGGGAAATTGCTCGTTAATGATGATGTGTATGAATTTGACGGTATTAAGAACTTTTACCTCTCGGATGAAGATGCTCCAAACGCCATTGAGAATGTGCAGTCAAAACCCAATGTGACTTTCAAGGCGAATACGGTTTTGATTCCTGCCGATGCGGTGAAGGTGTTGAAGGTTTTTACTGTTGATGGTGTGGAGGTCAAGACCGTCATACAGAATGAGGGCGATGTCTTTTCTGTTGATTTGAACGGATTGGCAAAGGGTGTTTACGTAATTAGCACGGGTAAATCTTCGCTTAAAGTGATAAAGAAATAAGGAGGGCGGGACGATGAAGACAATACACATGATTCTTATAGCATTGTTTGCTTTTGCAACCCATTGTGTGGCTCAGATACCAGAAAAACCCAGCACGCTTTGGGTGCAGTTTGATGACCGTTTCACAGATAATGAGGTCATGGATTTGGGTGGGGTCGATTCTATCGGGTTCACCTCATCCAGTTACCGACTCTACAAGTATAACGCAGCGAGTGGCAGAATGAGAACTGTCACGAAAAGTTACCGCAATAATGGTGTTTATCGCATGGATGAGGTAGAACGTTCGTTGGTCAAGCCATCGGAGTACTCAAACGTTGATTTCACGAAAGAGACTTCTCGATGGTGCTTCCAACGTTCGATGGAATCTGAACATTTTGTGTGTTTCTGGGAGAAAGGTCTGACCTTGCGGAACAACACTCTCACCTTGGGCGGTTCTTCGGTCAATGTGAAGACGCTCCTCAACAACGGTGAAAAGATTTGGAAGTGTTACGTGGAAGAACTGGGTTTCTTGGAGCCAGGCAATTCGCTGACCGATGACCATAAAATCTGCATGTTCATTGTCAATCAGACCGAATGGCGTGCTGACGGTTCTGGACAGGATGGCACTGTTTGGTACTACGATGGCTCGACCAAGAGGAGCAAGTCCTACAAGGTGGGACTTTTCCATTGCAACCCTTGGGCGGCAGGTGCTGAAGGCGGACATACGGCAGCGCATGAGATTGGACATGTGTTCCAATTTCTGGTGAGTGCCGACTATGCAATCACAAAAAATACGTCGGAGTGGAATTATGGTTGGCGTTGGGGCTTTGGCGATAATGGTGACGGTGGTTGTGCATGGTGGGAAAGTTGTGCACAATGGCAGGCGTTCAACGTCTTCCCTGCAACCTTGTTCAGCAATGGCTATTATGGTGAATACGTGTCTTCTGCTTATAAAAATCTGTTGCATGAGGATTATCGTTACGCCAACTATTTCATACAGTACTATTGGTGCCAACTTTTCGGTAAGGATTTCATCGGAAGGATGTGGCGTGCGACCAAACGTCCGGAGGACCCGGTGGAAACCTACAAGCGTATGAACAATGCCACTCAGGATGATTTCAACAAGATGATGTTCGACTATGCTTGCCGTGCTGCCACATGGGATATTGATGGCATCCGTGACCGTGGAAAGGACTCTCAAAATGCCTTCTCTACTCGTTTGACATACGTGGAAGGCACGGAGAACACCTATGCAGTCAGTGCAGATTGCTGTCCTCAGAACTATGGTTTTAATATCATTCCTTTGAAAGGATTCAAGTCGGGTACAACCATCAAGGTGGATTTCAAGGGTGTTGGTGGTGCTGTGGGCTATCGAAATCTGAATGTGTCGAAAGCGGGCTGGCGTTACGGATTCGTGGCACAGACAGAAGATGGTGGGCGAGTATATGGCGATATGTATAGCGACAAGGAGGGAACGGCAGAACTGGTACTTCCTGCCAAGACCAAACGCGCATGGTTTGTCGTGGTGGGTGCCCCTACCGAGCATTGGCATCACCCTTGGGATGAAAATGCCGATAACGATGAGCAATGGCCTTATCAGGTGGCATTTGAGAATTGTGCCGCTGTGGGCACTACACGTACGTATGGTGAATACCCCGAAGACTATGTGCGCCGTGACACTACCGTTGTCATTGAGGCTGACCTCGCTGCGGCTAACGACTATTCGAGTGTAAACATCCTGTACGATATGGATGCCATCAGTCGGGCTTTAGGCCTTAGCACAGCACAAATGAAAGCCCTCAAGCGTAACACTGCAGGCTCAAAGGGAACTGTGGTCTTTGCGGGAATCGGTGCAAACGGCAGCGTAAACTACAACACGACCACTACTACCTCCTCCAGCACCTGTTATGGGCATTGGTTCTCCACGGCAGGCAATGTGGTGGGTTACGACAACTCGGCTGCCATCTATGCTGAGCTGTCCCCTGATACCTACGTCTGTAAACTCGGACAATATCCCTCCCGACTCTCCAGAGGACGGACCTACATCATCAGGCAAGCCATCATCTACACCCACACCGATGGGCAACAGTACAGGGCGACGATGGAGGTGCACTTGAACACAAAATAATCACCTTTATTCAAATTGATAAGTGAGTTTTTTTATTAACAATTTAAACATTATGATTATGAAAAAAAGTCTTTTTGTAATCGCTCTTACAGCATCCAGCGTTGCTGCAAATGCACAGACTGCCATTGAAAGCAGTAAGTTTTTCGACAACTGGTATTTCGGCATTGGTGGTGGCGTGAGTGCCCCCATGAGTAGCGACCCGCTGTTCCCGCTGAACGGAACGGCCAGCATTACTGCTGGTAAAAGGATTTCCCCCATCTTCGCTTTGGAGGCTGAGGGTACTGCTTTGTTTGGCTCTCATGCATCTAATGGAGTTCATTTTAATATGAGCGAGAACGGTCACTACAACATCTTCCGCTCCATTGGCGTAGGTGTGAATGGCGTGACCAACCTTTCGAATCTCTTCAGTGGCTACAAGGGCACTCCACGTGCCGTGGAATTAGGCTTGGTGACAGGTCTTAGCTGGATTCACGGATTCACTCCTCATGCTTCAGATAAGGCAAAGAACTTCTTGGGCGCCAAGACTGGTTTGGCTATTGATTTCAACCTCGGCGCCAGCAAGGCAAGCACCATCCGTGTGGAGCCATCTGTGATGTGGAACCTGAGCAAACCCGGTAATAGTTACGGCAATCTGGCCTTCAATTGCGATGGCGCACAACTCGCTCTCGCTGTCAAGTATATTTTCAACTTTAAGACTTCCAACGGCACTCACCACTTCAAAACTTACGATGTGGGTGCTATGCAGGATGAGATTGCGCGTCTGAACGCCGAATTGGCAAAGAAGCCAAAGGAGGTTATTAAGGAAGTTCCTGTAGAGAAGATTGTTGAGAAGCCTGTTGAGGTGGTGAAGACCATCACGAAGGAGACTCAACTTGCCCCAGTGGTGATTTTCCAACTCGGCAAGAGCACAATCGATGCTTCACAGAAGCCATCTGTTGCGATGATTGCTAAGTACATGCAGAATCACCCAACCAGCAAGGTGCTCATCAATGGTTATGCTTCACCAGAGGGCAATGCTGAACTCAATCAGAAACTCTCTGATGCTCGTGCTAAGGCTGTTTACGATATGCTTGTCAACACTTACAAGATTTCACCAGACCGCCTCACTCACAAGGGTCTAGGTGTTACCGATGAACTTTTCGATGAGAACGACTGGAACCGCGTGGCTGTCTTCATCGAACAGAGCAAGTAATTTTTATACATATAATATATATAAGAAATCTTCTTGTTTCAAGGGAGGAGTCCTTGGGCTCCTCCCTTTTTCGTTTCCTTCCTCCTTATGAGCTTGCTGTCAATTATCTCAGTTTGCAACTTCGACGACTTTGAACCCGAATCGGTCATTAGCGTTTTGATGACGGCAACTTCTATTTTGGGGCAGATGTTTTGACGCTTTGAAGGCGTAAAGGGGTTCCATCGTAACTGAAAAGCGGTGAAACAGATGACAAAAAGAGAGTTTGTCAGCGCATAAACAGTCTAATGAACCGATTCGGGCTGAAGTGTCTGTGGCGAAAATGAATCCTGTGTGCATTTTTCTCGAGTGAACCTCAACAGACGTAACCCGTTGGACCTCAATTGACGTCTTCCAGCACGAAATAGGATGCGCTGGAAGAACGAAATATTTCACGCTGACAGTGTGAAATGAAATGCGCACCGTGCCGATGTAAGAGATCGGCGAGACCATGAAAAAGGAGGAAAACGCATCATTAGATAACTGAGGCGTGCTATCTGGAGGATGAACTGCACTTTTGCCGTTTTGACTTTTTTAACACTCCGTGATTAAACTATCTTGCTACATTAGCGTCATATAAAGTGTAAATCGTCTTTTAGATTGCAGCATAGGAAACGATAATACTAAACTTATAATCATAAAACCTAAAACAGCAGAATATGAAAAAGTTACTTATCACAGCACTCGCATTAGTGCTTGTTTCTGCAGTCGCAATGGCGCAGAACAATCGCCGCAACCAGCGTATGAATCCAGCAGAGATGTACACCAATATGGCGGAAAATCTTGCGAAGCAGTTGAAACTGAAAAAGGAAAAGGCTGAAACCTTCAAACTCCTCTATGTTGACTATCAGAACGCACGTCGTGCAGCACAAGGTGCAGCAGGCGACTTCACGGCAGAAGCACCAGATGTGAAGAAGATGACTGACGAAGAGGCAAACCAACTCATTCAGGAGCAGTTTGCATCTCAAGAGAAGCTATTGGCTGTTGATAAGGAATTCCTTCCAAAGTTCCTCGAAATCATCACACCTGTAGAAGCTGCACAGGTATTCGTTCCTCGTCTGAGCAGGGGTAGCATGATGGGCGGCAACATGGGTAACATGATGCGTGGCATGGGCGGTGCCGGTCGTATGGGCGGCGGCGGCTTCGGCGGCGGCTTCGGTGGCGGCTTCGGCGGCTTCTGATCCGTATAGCGTTTAGGGCTTGGAGTGTAGAAAACGACTGACATGCACAAACATCTTACGGGGCGATGACTTCTATATTCCAAACCCTTAACGCTTATCTTCTAAAAAAGGCTTTTAGAAAAGAACACAACATAAATCATAATGGAAAAGATTAGTGTAAATCAGTGAGTGTCAATATATGATAGGTATGATTGTTTAGATAAAAAAAGGAGAATAAAATCGACGAAAAGACAAAAAATGCACTTGAAAAATAAAAAATCTTCTATTTTTCAGCCTTTTTTGTTCATTAGGTGGAAATTTCTCTGAGAGACGTAGTGATATGTGAATCTTATTTTTTAACTTTGCAATCAACATAAGTACCTATTATTATATATTAACTAACTCTGTTTTTTAGTAGGGAGCTTGGGATGTGAATCCAGGGCTTCCTTTTTTTGTGTGTCTTATCCCCCCCCCCTTGCTGTGAAAAGAAAATAATGGTGTCTTGCACAATAAATCGTGCAAAAAGGAGTTATTCTTATTGATGAATCATCGTATATGGACGAGTATTGTTCTCTTGGTGGCGTGTTCGCTGGCAGTGAGGGCACAGTGGGATGTGCAGTTTTCGGACTACACAGCCCTAAAGTCGTTTTATAATCCGGCTGTGTCGGGCACGGACGGCAGACTGAATGTGGCTGCAACGTATTCGATGCAGACGGTGGGTTATGATGATGCTCCTAACACCATCTATGTGGGTGCTGATTTGCCTGTGTATTTTTTGAATCCTCATCATGGTGCAGGCCTCAGTTTCTTCAGTGACAATGCGGGCATCTTCACCACCACGAGGATTGGTTTGCAGTATGCTTACAACCTGAAGGTAAGCCAGAAAGGCAGACTGGCCGTGGGTGTGCTGGGCGTCATGATGAGCGAGAAAATTGCTTCTAAAAGTTTGAATATAGAGGAGAACAACGACCCTGCATTTCCTACGTCGGGGGCGAAAGGCAACAAGATTGATATGGGTGTGGGACTCTATTTCTATCATCCGAAACTGTGGCTGGGTGCTTCGGCACAACATTTGTTGGCACCAACGATTCTGATGGACAGACGGTATGAATTGGAAGTGCCCAGGATGTATTATTTAATGGGTGGATGCAATATTAAGTTAAAAAATACGTTATTATCCTTGCAACCGTCCTTTCTGGTGCAGTCGAATATGGACAGGTGGAGAGAAGATGTGCAGTGTAAGGTGGCATACGAGAAGGACGAAAAGAGATTCTATGGTGGTGTGGGCTACAGTCCGAACACCTCGGTGACATTCCTTGTCGGAGGTATGTTCCACGGCATCAATGTTGGCTACAACTACCAGATGTACACGTCGGGCGTAGGGTTGATAAATGGAAGCCATGAATTGGTGGTGGGTTATCAGACAGATCTCGACTTGTTCAAGAAGGGAAGAAACAAACATAAGAGTGTGCGGTGGCTGTAGAGGGGTGAGAGTTTAGGGTATAGAGTTGAGGTCTGAGGGTTGAGGTTTGAGATTGAAAAGAATATTATAAATATAAATAGCAGAATGAAAAAATTGTTATTTGCTATAAGTGCGGCAATCTTCGCCCTTGCAGTGGCGTCTTGCTTTTCCAGTATGGGAGGCTCGAATGCATCAGGCGGCGAAGTGACGGGCATCGGTGGCACATCGATGTCGGAACCTGCACCTTATGGCATGGTATTGGTGAAACGCGGAAGCCTCAAAATGGGTACGGAGAAGACCGATAGCCTTTGGGGTAAGGATGTCCCGACGAGAGATATCAGCGTGGATGCGTTTTGGATGGACGAGAAGGAGGTGACCAACTCCATGTATCGTCAGTTTGTTTATTGGGTGCGCGACTCCATCATCCGCGAGCGTCTGGCTGACCCTGCTTATGGCGGTGACGAGAGTTACAAGATTGAGGAGGACAAGTATGGCGAACCTGTCACTCCCCATTTGAACTGGAACAAGGCTTTGCCGCGCAATCCTGATGAAGATCAGGAACGTGCCATCGAGAGTGTCTATACCTATCATCCTGTGACAGGTGAGAAGATGCTGGATGTGAGCCAGTTGAACTACCGCTACGAGGTGTTTGACTATGTGATGGCTGCCAAGCGAAAGTATCGTCTTAACCCCAATGAGCGCAATCTGAATACCGACTTCGAGACAGACCCTAATGAGGTGGTGATGATTTCGAAGGACACCGCATACGTGGATGACGATGGCATCATCCATCGCGAAACCATCACTCGTCCTTTGAGCAGCATGTGGGACTTCGTCAACACGTACATAGTGAATGTATATCCCGACACCACTTGCTGGATCAATGACTTCCAGAATGCGGAAAATGAAGTGTATATGCGCCTCTATTTCACCCATTCCAACTATAACGAATACCCCGTGGTGGGTGTGAACTGGGAGCAGGCGAATGCTTTCTGCAACTGGCGCACCGACTTCTTGCTGAAGGGGTTGGGTCCACAGGCGAAGTTCGTGCAGCGTTATCGTCTGCCAACCGAGGCGGAATGGGAGTTTGCGGCTCGTGGAAAGGAGGGTAATGAACTACCTTGGTTACAAGATGGAGTGTCAAGTGACAAGGGGTGCTATTATGCCAACTTCAAGCCCGACCGAGGCAACTACACCAAGGACGGAAACTTGATTACCTCCAAGACGGGTATCTACAGTGCCAACTCCAACGGGCTCTACGACATGGCTGGTAATGTGGCAGAATGGACAAGTACCGTCTATACAGAGGCAGGTGTGCTTTCCATGAGCGACATGAACCCGACACTCACCTACAATGCAGCCAAGGAAGACCCTTATGCACTGAAGAAGAAGAGTGTGCGTGGCGGTTCGTGGAAAGATCCTGAAAGTTTCATCAAGTCGGCATGGCGCTCCTATGAGTACCAGAACGTAGGACGTTCCTTCGTCGGTTTCCGTTGCGTGAGGTCGCAGGTGGGAACAGCATCAAAAGCAAAGAAATAAGCAAACCCTCCCCTCACCCTCCCTGCGAGGGAGGGAGTGGTTACCAGAATCAATCAGAAGAAGTTAAGAACAAGCAAAAATAGTAGAATTCTCCCCCACAAACATTCTACTCCTCCCATTTAGGGGAGGCGGGGGAGGGGTCTTTATGGCAACACAATATACAGGCATACAGAAATGGCTCCGCACCAAGCGGGGGCAAACTTTCTTGAACTATGCATACAGTTGGGGTGCATCCGTCGTGATTGCAGGTGCCCTTTTCAAACTCACCCACATTGACGGAGCCGATATCATGCTGTGGCTCGGTATGGGTACAGAGGTCATCGTGTTCTTTTTGGCAGGTTTCGAACCTCAAGAGAGCATGGATGCACAGGAATTGGCAGAAGAAGTGGCTGAAAATGCGGCCATCGCGGCACAAACCAACACTTCTCTTTCCGAAGAGACTGTGGCTGCCTTAGCCAATGCTGCCACAGGTATGGCAAATGCTTCTTACGGAGGTGGCGGCACTGTGGTTGCTGGTGGTGGCGTGCCTGCGGGAGGCACCATTGTCATCAATGGTAGCGGATCGGGTAATGCTGGTTCAACTGATGGCGGCATTCAGCAGCCTTCAGCCTCTGTCGATGCAGCCCAACTGGCAGAGAACATCTCCTCAGCTCCTGTCTTTCGTTCGGCTCAGTTCCAGAGTATGGCACCTGAAATGCAGGAGGCAACCAAGGCATATGTGGAACAACTCACCGAACTCACCGACACGCTCAAGAAAGTGGCAGAGCAGAGTGCTCGTCTCACCCGCGACAGCGAGGAGATGGAGAACATGAACCGCACCCTCACAGGCATCAACCGCTTCTACGAGATGCAACTCAAGAGCGTCGGCACACAGTCGGCTACCATCGACGAGGTGAACGAGCAGACGCGCAAACTTGCTGGTCAACTCCAGGAACTCAATGAGGTATATACCAAGATGGTTGAAGCTTTGAAGATGAAGATTGCCTAATGGACAATGCACTATTTACAATGTACAATTGATGCTCCCGCGCTGAACACATACATACGACGCATGGTGAATCTGTAAATTGTAAATCGTCAAATTGGAAATGAAGATATGATTAGAAAGAAGTTAAGTCCGCGCCAGAAGATGATCAATCTGATGTACGTTGTGCTCATGGCAATGCTTGCGCTCAACGTGTCGTCCGATGTGCTCGAAGGCTTCTCGCTCGTGGACGAAGGTCTGAATCGTACCAAAGTCAACTCGACCACGCAGAACGAGGCAATATATAAGGAACTGGATGCTGCCATGAAACAGAATCCGGAGAAGACGCGTCAGTGGTATGAGAAGGCACAGCAGGTGCGCAAGATGTCCGACTCGCTCTACACCCTTGCAGAGAACTTGAAGTGGGAGATTGTGCGCGAGGCTGACGGGAGCGATGCCGACCTTAATAATATAGAAGGGCGCGATAACCTTGAAGCAGCCACCCATGTCATGCTGGCATCGGGTGTGGGTAAGGGCGGTCAACTGAAGAAGGCAATAGAGACCTACCGTGACGGCATCACGAAGATGATTAACGATGAGGGGCAGAAGAAAATCATCCGTGACAACCTCTCTACTGATGTGCCAAAGAAAGCCAAGTTGCAAGGTAAGAACTGGCAGGAGTATATGTTTGAGAACACCCCTGTGGCTGCTGCTGTCACCTTGCTCACCAAGTTGCAGACCGACGTGCGCCATGCTGAAGGTGAGATGCTCCACCAGTTAGTGGCAAACATCGACGTGAAGGATGTGCGTGTGAACGAGATCCAAGCATTGGTCATCCCCAGCACACAGACCGTGGTGAGAGGAGGAAAATTCTCCGCACAAATCATCATGGCGGCAGTCGATACCACGCAGCGTCCCGAGATTTATGTGGGCAACACCCTCCTTAAATCAGCGAATGGACGTTACGAGACCATCTGTGGTTCTACGGGTGACTTTACGCTTAAAGGCTATCTTGTGATGAAGAACGGTAGTGGTGAGACCATCCGTCGTGAGTTCTCACAGCCCTATACGGTGGTGGAACCCTCGGCAACCGTGAGCGCCACGATGATGAATGTGCTCTATGCGGGTTATCAGAACCCCATCAGCGTTAGTGTGCCAGGCATCCCCAACAACCGCATCAGTCTCTCCATGAACAATGGAACGCTCACCCATAAAGACGGCGGCAACTATGTAGCTGTACCTTCACAGATAGGCGAGAATGCCGTTACCTTCACCGTCATGGCACAGAACGAGGGTCGCCAACAGGAGATGGGCAAGTTCACATTCAATGTGCGTAAACTTCCCGACCCGACGGGTTATCTTGATGTTCCCGATGGCAAAGGCAATACCAATCGATTCAAAGGCGGACGCATCTCCAAACAAGCCATTGTGGCGGCAGGAGGCATCGGAGCCGCTATTGACGACGGACTGCTGAATATCTCTTTCCGTGTGTTGGGTTTCCAGACCCTTTTCTCCGACAACATGGGCAACACGGTGGTTGAAGTCAGCAACTCTCCAACCTTCACCGCTAATCAGTTGACCCGCATCCGTTCTCTCAGTCGTGGCAAGTTTTTCAACATCAGCGGCATCCGCGTGATTGGTCCTGATGGCATCGAACGAACCTTGAAGACTCCCGTGGAAGTATGGATTAATTAGCCAGTCCACGTGCTGGGTGATTTTTCGCTTAGCCCCGTGGAAAGTTCGATAATATATACATTATAAAAATGAAAAGAATAAACCTCATAGTCCTACTCATCGTTGTCAATTGTCAATTGGCAACAGTCAACTGTTTCGCCCAGCCGCAGAAGAGCCGAGTGCAGAACAACCGCACCACTGCTGCCAGAAACGCCGCAGCCGTAGGGACAGACCGTGCAAGTCTCATGTTCCCCACCGCTGTCGATGTGCCTGAAGACCCCTGTTGGCGACGTGACATCTACCGTTCCATCGACCTCACTAAGGACGAGAATGCGGCACTCTACTACCCAGTGGAGCCACAGGGGGGACAGATGAATCTCTTCACCCTCCTCTTCAAGTTGCTCAATACTGGCAAGATTCCAGCCTACGAGTATCAACTTGATGGTATTGAGAACTTCCAGCAGAGCAATCGCATGCACTTCAAGGATTTGCTTGACCGTCAGGCCATCGGTTATGAGGTGGATGGTAACAGCATTAAAGTGGAACAGGCTGATATTCCTTCAGCCGATGTACTTAGTTATTATGTGAAGGAAAGCAGTTACTACGACCAGAACACGGCAACTTACCACAGCCGTATCGTGGCACTTTGCCCTGTGCTCCATAAGGCTGCCGACGAGTATTACGTTCGGGAGACGGTGAGCGAGGACGATGATGATCAAAGCAGCCTGAATATACAGAAGTTCCCTCTCTTCTGGGTGAAGTACGATGACATCAAGACCTACCTCAGTGGGCAAGACGTGATGACCAGCAACCTCAACAATGCTGCCAAGATGTCGATGGACGACTTCTTCTCCACCAACCACTATAAAGGTGACATCTACATGACCACCAATATGCAGAACCGCTCTCTTCAGCAATACTGCGCCACCGATTCTCTTCTGAAGAAAGAGCAGACACGTATCGAGAAGCAGATTACAGACTTTGAAGAGCACATTTGGAGAACCCCTGTCGATTCCGTCGAACAGGCTCGTCGCGATTCTATTGCAGCCCTCAATCTCAAGGGCAAGAAAGCCGGGAAGGCTGCAGAGGCTTCTTCCTCAGCAGCACGTTCCAGCCGTCGCGCAGCCTCTTCAAGCAAGAAAGAGAAGTCGGGTGGCAGCTCATCTGGTGGTGGCAATGGTGCCCCACGTGTGTCTGTGAGAAGGCAAAGACATTAAGAAAGTGAACAATGAAAAGTGAAAAAAAATGCTACCGCACGGGTAAGTCAACTGAATGACCAACTGCTGCGGTAGCAATTTTTTCACTTTTCACGTTTTACACCCTTTTCTCTTTTACTGCACCGCTATTTTCTTTCCGTTCATGATGTAGATGCCCTTAGCCAAACCAGAAGTTCCATTGCAGGCATCTGCCACACGTCGTCCGGAGAGGTCATAGATGCCCGAGTCATATACAGATGTGCTCATGAGACTCTCTGTTTTCACTTCCTCAATGCCGTCAAGCACTTGTGACGCTGTGAGAGGGAAGAGCATCCATTGCCGATGTGTGGGTGTGGTGTTGCCATCTGCATACGTCCACGTGCCGATGGTATTACCAGCATCGGAAGATGTGTTTGAAAGGTCGAAGGCATAGGTGGGGTAGTTGGCAACCATAATCTTATAGTTGGCAAAGTCAATTGGCACGATGCGGAATGCCTGCTCATTCGCTTGGTTCTTCTGCGCCGTGAGCGATGAACTGTTGCTGCTTCGGTGAGATGTCAACTTGAGCCCTAATGCGTTTTGGAAACTGTAGGTGCCGTTTCCCAAATCTTTCACTGTCCAACGCTGTGCCTCTCCATAATCAATATCTTCCAGCGTCACCTTGCTGACAGATGCTGATAAGGCTCTGGTGGTTTCCTGGCGTGGAATGATGAGGTATTCATCCCCATCTTGCGGCAATGCCATAGGTTCCACATTCGCTGCACGGACAGGAATCACCAATGTGGTGATGCTTTGGGCAGGCATGCTCAAGGTCAGCGTTGTGCCATCCAGTTTGACACTGCTCAAAGCGTTGGCCAAATTCTCGTTTTCTGATGTCCGGTAAGCACGGATGTTTGAGCGCAGAGGCAATTCCTGGAAGAGTGAAAGGTCAATGTAGTGAGTGGCTGAAGACCCTTCGTTGAGGGCAACAACCACCAGTGTGTCGCGTGTTGCATTGATTGCCGCAAGTGACTGTGGACACGGCGATGCGATGATGTCATATCCATGCTTGATGAAGCGCGAGCACTGCTGTCTCACATAGTAGTTCTTCACTTTGTTGTAAGTCTGGTTGGCAAAACTGCCACGGATGGTACACCACTGGTCATTTGCCTCCTCCATATATTGCCAGTCAATCCATGCGTCGGGTTGAATGTAGCGCATATCGTCGAAGAGCCTTTGTGTCATGCTCAAGTTGCCTCCGATGCCATTGCCGCCAGAACCCGTTTCGCTCATCCACAAGTCCTTGCCTGTCTCGTGTGCCAACTGGCTGAAACGTGCCCTGTCCACATTGTTGCCCGAATAGGTGTGCGTGTTCCATTGTCCCACATATTGGTCGGCATTGGCTTTGATGAATTGTTTGAATCCTTCTACAGCCAGCCCCACATTTGTTTCGTCGGCAGCAGAGATGACCGTGTTGAGGCCCGAAGCCTTGAGAATGGGTGCCAACACACGCACAAACTTGATTTGCGACTCATAGTCGAAGTGGCAACCCTCCTGTGCTCCGTTGGCATACCAGAAGCCCGTCACCGATTCGTTGAAGGGTTCGAGCGTTTTGAATTCGATGCCATACTCGTCCTTATAGTGCTTGCATACATCCACCAGATAGTGGGCAAACTCTTCATAGTATTCAGGACGTAAGTTGTCGGAACCTCCATCCACGCTGCCGCTCACGCATCCACTGTAGGTCATGTAGTAAGGGCATGAATTGCTGAATGCCTCAAACACGGCATCGGGACGCTTCTCCTTAATCTTCAGCATAATCTTTCGCTGAGCAGCATCGCGCTCCCAATGATAGGTGTCATCGCTCGAATCTTTGAAGCCCTCCATTTCAGCCCTCAAGCCCTTTCCGTTACCCATGTGGTGAAGGTTGCAATGGGTGTTTTTGGGATCATCTCCACCACCTATGTTATAGCGGAAATGACTGTAGTTAAGCCCTGTAGGACTGACCAGCCATGTGATGATTTCATCAATCTTCTTGTCCGACCACTTGCCACACTGTCCTGCCCACCAGCAGAGCGAAACGCCCCATCCGTCAAAATGCTGACGCACCACCAGTGGGTTGACCATATAGTGGAATTCGCTGGCAGGTGCAGCCTCGTTCGCCTTGCTGCCAAAATACCATTGGTGCTTAAGTTCCGAACCGCTCTTGTTGGTGTAAACCTTCACGTGCCCGTCATTGCTGTCAGTGCCCAGATATTGGTTGTTCGCCTTGCAGCGCAGTTTCACGAACTGTCCCGCAGCAGGCTCGATGGCAAACTTCGCCTCGTCACCCGAAGCATCGCTGATGAACTTGGAGTTCCAAGGGCTGGCATACGAGAGGAATCGCTTCTCCTCACCTGCCTGAATATTGTAATAGCCCTGTCCGACAGGGATGAACGTCATCTGCTGAGCATTGCTCTTCGTGGGTGACTCAATCCATCCACCCCCATCTGTGCCCATCTCCAGATGGTTGCCGCTGCTGTGCATCAAAAACACCTTTGTCGCCTCCGTGAAACTGGTTTGTCCCCACAGCACCACGCTCATCAGGCATGTCACCATCAGGGCGCTGAGCCTCTTGACAATGTCGATGCGGATGTTTCCTCTGCTACACATATCTTTCAGGTCAGCCTTCGGATAAAAACGGATGCGACGTTGCTTGACACTGTGCTCGTTGGCTTCAGCTGCCGTTTTTGTCACTTCACAGTTTAGTTGCACGCTGAACGTGCCCAGATAAGGCACTTGCACCGCATGTCCATTGGCGCAGAAATATTTGATGGCATCGAAGAGCGCCCCTTGTGCCATGACGAGGGCACTTTTTGGCACGCATGCCACTTGTGACGCATACGCTATGACATCTTTTTCCTTGATGGGCAGTTGCTTCACCTGATGCAGGCGATACTTTTCTGGGCGACCATCCAAGTAGTGCAGTTTCACTTTCTCAGGGTACATCTTAATGGCACCCTTTGGTTTGTGTGATAATATACTCATAATTCTTTTCCTTTCCTTTTCTTTCTATTTGGCACTTAACGTTTTATCTTTGATCAATGGTGTCTTGTTCAACATCTCCTTGATGGCTGTGCTTGGTGTGAAGCAGAGTTGCGTTTCCACCACGGTTTCTGCCACACATTCCTCAGGTGTGTCCACACACGTGCTCCCCACCTTTAAGTGAAAATCGCCGAAAGAATCAAACTCAACCCTATGTCCGTTGATGACAAAGTAGTTGATGGCCTCCGCCATCGCCATCGTACATGCCTTTATCATGCTCTCTGGCACGTTTGATGACTTCGTGATGCATTCCATCAGTTGCTTCTCTTTGATGACAGGCAAAGACACCAATTGCACTTTGTACCCATCCACGTCACCCGTGTTCAGTTTCATGTTCACCTTCTTTACCCGATACTTGAGTCCTCCCATAATTCTTTTCTCCTTATTTATTAAGTGTTTAACAATTCTTCTTCTCGCCATCTGTTCTTCCCTTCGCTTTGCAAAGGTAAACAATCCCTTTCATATCCACAACTCTTTCCCTCAAATATCCACAATTCCCCCTCGCTCACATCCTCTAAAGGGTAATAATGCTAATCCCGATTGACCATTCACGCTAAACCCATTCGTGTATTCATGCTAAACCCAATTGAGTATTCACGCTAAAGTGCATTGAGTATTCACGCTAAAGTGCATTGAGTATTCACGCTAAAGTAAATAGTGTATTCACGCTAAATGAATCAGTGATATACGGCAACGCATCACAGAGATGATTCCACTCATGCTTTTGAGATAACGAAAGACATATCTTGGTGTTGCCGAAACACAGGCTTTCTTGTTCAGCCCTTGCGAGCCTTAGTTTATTGGAGTTAAAGGAGTTATGGGAGCTATCGCTCCGCTCGGGAGTTAAGCCAACACTCTATAAAATGAAAGAATGAGGGAATGAAAAAAAGACATGACATTGGGAAATGATTGAAGGGAAAGGATAAGGAGAGAAAAAGGGGAAAGAAGATGCCAAGAAAAAACATCCACTTATATTTTGTATTGTGATGACTTATTCGTACCTTTGCGATTGAAAACCAAAAAGTCATGAAGCAGGAAGAAAAATTGTTGAGGCTACTTGAAGAGCATCATTCTTTGGGCATCGCCGAGCAGATAGACTACCAGAAGTTCTATCTCTATTCGCTTATTACCCATTCCACAGCCATTGAAGGCAGTACCGTGACGGAGATAGAGAATCAACTCCTGTTTGATGAGGGCATCACAGCCAAGGGACGCACCCTGCAAGAACAGATGATGAATCTCGACTTGAAAGCAGCCTATGAACAGTCCATGCAGCTGGCTCGTTTGCATGCAGACTTCTCCGTAGAGATGCTGAAAAGCCTGTCTGCCCTGGTGATGAAGAATACAGGTGCCATGTACAATACTGCACAAGGCTCTTTTGATGCTTCAAAAGGCGACCTCCGATTGGTCGGGGTGACAGCAGGCACAGGTGGACGTTCTTATATGAACTATCAGAAAGTTCCTGGCAAGTTAGCAGAGTTTTGCGAACAACTCAATCGGAATCGCCATCAACTGATGGAATCGGAAGACATGATAGCCAAATACCAGCTGAGTTTCGATGCACACTACCAGTTGGTGACCATTCATCCGTGGGTGGATGGCAATGGGCGCATGTCTCGCCTCGTAATGAATCAATTGCAATATGAGTTTGGGCTTGTGCCCGTGAAAATTATCAAAGAAAACAAAGCAGAATATATCCAAGCCCTGATAGACTCAAGGGAACAGGAATCGCTTGCCCCCTTCCGCGCATTTATGATGGAAGAGCACATCCGCAACATCAGTAAGGAGATAGAGGAATACAAGAAGACACAAGAGGGTGACCTGATAAAAGCTTCTTCTGACCCGATAAAATCATTCGCTGACCCGATAAAAGGGCGCCTATATCAAGCTATTCAGCAAGATGCAACTCTCAACTATGCCGAATATGCTGCCCTCATCGATGCTTCTGAAGCAACGGTAAAACGTCGCCTCGGTGAGTTGAAAGAAGAGGGCATCATCAAACGTGTGGGAAGCAAAAAGACGGGGCATTGGGAAGTGATTGAAAAGAATGGATAAGGGGAAAGAAGATGCCAAGAAAAAACATTCCATTTTATTTTGTATTGTGGTGAGTTATTCGTAACTTTGCGATTGAAAATGGCAAAGATAACAGTACAGAATACGCAGATAACGGTCATAAAGCAGAATGAAGATGACTATATCAGCCTGACAGATATGTTGAAGGCGAAAGATGGTGAATTCTTCTTCTCTAACTGGCTGCGCAACCGCAATACCATTGAGTTCCTTGGAATATGGGAGCGGTTGATGAATCCGAATTTTAATTGTGCCGAATTCGACATAATTAAATCTCAGGCAGGGCTGAACCGTTTCCGTCTCAGTGCTAAAGAATGGACGGAGAAAACCAATGCCATAGGAATCATCTCGAAGGCTGGACGTTATGGTGGCACTTATGCCCACAAGGACATTGCCTTTGAGTTCGCCATGTGGATTAGTCCTGAGTTCAAGGTCTATCTGATACGGGAGTTCCAAAGGCTGAAAGACGAGGAGCAGAAGCAACTTGGATGGACGGCGAAGCGTGAACTGTCTAAAATCAACTATCGCATTCACACGGATGCCATCAAGCAGAACCTGATTCCAGAGGAGGTTACGGCTGCACAGGCCAGCATCATCTATGCTGAAGAGGCAGACGTACTCAATGTAGCCATGTTTGGACAGACGGCCAAGCAATGGCGTGAAGCCCATCCAGAGTTGAAAGGGAATATCCGTGACTATGCTTCCATCAACGAACTCATTTGCCTGGCAAATATGGAGAACATCAATGCCGTTCTCATAGACGAGGGTGTGCCACAGGGCGACCGCCTTGTTCGTCTCAATCAGATAGCCATCAATCAGATGCGTGTGTTGGAAAACGATAATAATAGAAACCTCTTAAAATGACATGAGTGGATAGAATATAACATAGAAACGACATAAGGAAGCGTTGACTTTTTGATTCTTGTATTCTGAATTTCGCCAAAAATACACAGCCAAGATGATAGAAGTTGATGCTCGCGTTTAGGCGCAGGCTGAGACTTGTATCTGGCTGGAAGGCGTTTGGCGATGCCGAGAATACGGATGCGGAATCAGGCTCGCGCCGATTTTATGTCCTGCAATTAGGATAGTTTAACGCCCGACGGTGCAAGATTTCCGGCTTTCGGCTTTTAATCAAACAGAGCAATTTACATCAAAATTATAATGAAAATGAAAACAATGAAGATTTGGAGAATCGCCTTTGCGATGCTTGCTGCTTTCTCCCTCGCCTCCCTCGCCTCTTGCAGCAGCGACGATGATGAAGAATTTCTGATGGACCAACTCTCTGGCACTTGGGAGCAGGTGTATGATGAAGGTGTTGTGGCAGAGGGGTATGTGCAGTACACGTTTACGCCTGGCAAGCCGGCCACAGTGGGTCAATGTACCATTCATGTGTATGATGTCTTTGCAGGCGACACGACATTCGTGCGTGACTATGCACTGACCGAAGACCGCCATCTGGCTATATACAGTGGGCAGTATGGCGCTACACCATCAGAAATCCAAGAGTATGAAGTCCGGAGATTATCTACTGCGGGCATGACATGGCAACTCTCAGGCTCGGATGTGGTTTTGGATTTCAGGAAAGTAAAATAAATTAGACTTTGTATGATTATACCAAAGAAATCTATTGGAGTAATCGTCCTGTTGTTTAGACCTTGTTTCGCTGTTGGTCAAATCTGGGAATCATGGGGACGGTTCTACTGATCATTCCGAAATAATTGATTACCTTTGCAAAAAGAATATGAGTAAGCAGTCTATACGTTTTTATAAGGACTATGAGGTGCGAGCCGTATGGGATGAGGAAAAGAAATAGAGCACTTGCGAACCTTTAGCAACGAAGTCAAACTTAAATAAAATACAATACAAAAAATTATGAGTAAAGTGCTTTTAGTGAATGCGGGTCCTCATAAGGAGGGCAACACGATGGCTGCATTGAGTGAGGTGGCCAAGCAGTTGGAAAAGAATGGGGTGGATGCCGAGATTGTGCAGGTGGGTGTGAAGCCTGTGCGCAGTTGCATCGCTTGTGGACAATGCCGCGCGAAGAGTTTGGGACGTTGTGCTTTCGACGATGATGTGTGCAACCGCATTGTGGAGAAGATGGCAACGTGTGATGGCTTCATCATTGGTTCGCCTGTGTATTATGGACAACCAACGGGTGCTGCCTTATCGCTGGTGCAGCGTCTGTTCTTCTCGGCAGGCCCGTTGTTTGTGAACAAACCCGCTGCAGCCATTGCCGTGTGTCGTCGTGGTGGTGCTACGGCAGCTTTCCAGACGATGAACATGCCCTTCATGATGATGAACATGCCTGTGGTGACATCGCAGTATTGGAACATCGCTTATGGGCGTGATCCTGGCGAGGCAGCACAAGATGCAGAAGGCATGCAAACCATGCGCACCTTGGCAGATAATATGGCATTTCTGCTGAAGAAGCTCCATGCCGAGGGTGCTCCTCAGTATCCTGAAAGGGAAGCGTGGAACCCGATGAATTTCATCAGGTAGGAAAAGATGCAGACGCCCCTCAACCCTCCATGATTTGTGAGGGTAAAAAGCCAAAAATCCTTCCAAAAAAGTGAAAAGCCTTGAAGTCCAAACGACTTTAGGGCTTTTTCTTTTGCCACACGGTGAAAAAGTAGTAACTTTGTACCCGATTTTTGAGGTGTGCGCGATGGCATGGTGCGTAACATGTCACGCGGATGTTGTATGTCTGCCTACGTGCCAAGAGCCTGCATGCTTCGTTTTATTAACAATTTTAACTTGTATTTTTCATCGTGAAAGTATTAAAGTTTGGCGGAACATCCGTAGGTTCCGTGGAGAGTATTCTCAATTTGAAGAAGATTGTGGAGGGACAGGATGAACCTGTCGTAGTAGTGGTGTCAGCACTGGGTGGCATTACCGACAAGTTGATAAACACGTCGAAAGTGGCTGTGGCAGGTGATGAGACATACCTGACATCATACAATGAGATGGTGGAGCGTCACCACCAGATGATTGACGCAATCATCACAGACACAAAGAAGAAAGAGACGTTGTTGGCTACCGTGGATGACCTGTTGGGGCAGTTGAAGAGCATCTATCAGGGTGTTTATCTGATTGGTGACCTGAGTGAGAAGACGAGCAATGCGATTGTTTCGTATGGCGAGCGCATCAGCAGCAACATTGTGGCTGCCTTGATTGAGGGTGCCAAGTGGTATAACTCGCTGGAGTTTATCAAGACAAAGCATAAGCAGGGGAGGAATCTGTTCAGTAATTCGGTGAGCAATCCGCTGATTCTGGATGTGTTTGGTGATTTCAAGAATGGAACTACAACCCACAAGGTGTGTGTGGCTGGTGGTTTCATCTCGACGGACAGTGTGACGGGCGAGGTGACCAACCTCGGACGTGGCGGCAGCGACTATACGGCTGCCATTCTGGCGGCTGCGTTGGATGCAGAGGTGCTGGAGATTTGGACGGATGTGTCGGGCTTCATGACGGCAGACCCGAGGGTGATTAACACGGCATATCCCATCGAACGGCTGTCCTATGTGGAGGCAACGGAGTTGTGCAACTTCGGTGCGAAGGTGGTGTATCCACCGACGATTTACCCGGTGTGCATCAAGAATATCCCGATTCTGATTAAGAACACGTTCCACCCGGAGGATAAGGGCACCATCATTACGAGTCTGGATGAGGATGAAGATAACGGGCGTGCCATCAAAGGCATCTCGTCTATCAACAACACGAGTCTCATCACGGTGAGCGGTCTGTCGATGGTGGGTGTGATTGGTGTGAACCGTCGCATCTTCACCACGTTGGCAGAAAATGGCATCAGCGTGTTCATGGTGAGTCAGGCATCGTCGGAGAACAGCACGTCGATTGGTGTGACGGACGATGACGCAGACCGTGCTTGCGAGGTGCTGAACAAGGAGTTTGCCAAGGAGATTGAGATGGGTGCCATGTATAAGATGAAACTGGAACGCGACTTGGCGACGGTGGCCATTGTGGGCGAGAACATGAAGCATACGCCAGGCATTGCGGGCAAGTTGTTTGGCACGTTGGGCCGTAATGGTATCAGCGTGATTGCTTGCGCACAGGGAGCCAGCGAGACGAACATCTCGTTTGTGGTGGAACGCAAGAGTCTCAGAAAGAGCCTGAACGTGATTCACGACTCGTTCTTCCTGTCGGAATATCAGGTGCTGAACGTCTTCCTCTGTGGTGTAGGCACGGTGGGCGGAAGCTTGCTGGAACAGATTGCCAGTCAGCGTCAGAAGTTGATGAAGGAGCGCAATCTGCAAATCAACGTGGTGGGCATTGCCAGCGGTCACAATGCGGTGTTTGACAGGAACGGGATAGACCTAGAAGCCCCCCTCTTGTCCCCCCAAGAGGGGAAGACTCCATGCGGCGAGTTTTCCATCCAGCGGTTGCGTGAGGTGCTGAAGCAGGCTCCAGCCAGCAACATCAAGCGCCTGAAGGAAGAAGTGATTGGCATGAACATTTTCAACAGCGTGTTTGTCGATTGCACGGCAAGTGCTGAAGTGGCAGGGCTGTATGAGGATTTGTTGAGCAACAACATCTCGGTGGTGGCTGCCAACAAGGTGGCTGCATCGAGCGACTACGATAACTATGCGAAGTTGAAGGCGACAGCGAGGAAACGTGGGGTGAAGTACCTCTTCGAGACGAATGTAGGTGCGGGTCTGCCGATTATCAACACCATCAATGACCTCATCAATTCGGGCGACAAGATTCTGAAACTGGAGGCGGTGTTGAGCGGCACGTTGAACTTCATCTTCAACAAGATTTCTGCCGATGTGCCTTTCAGCGAGACCGTGCGTCTGGCCAAGGAAGAGGGCTACAGCGAACCCGACCCGCGCATCGACTTGAGCGGTAAGGATGTGGTGCGGAAACTCGTCATCCTTTCCCGTGAGGCAGGCTACAAGATGAATCAGGAGGATGTGGAGAAGAAACTCTTCATTCCCCAGTCGTTCTTCGAAGGCTCTTTGGACGACTTTTGGAAGAATCTGCCCTCGCTCGATGCCCAGTTTGAGCAGGAGCGTAAGGAAGTGGAGGCTGCCCATGAGCATTGGAAGTTTGTGGCGAAGTTGGAGAACGGCAAAGGCTCCGTTTCCCTCCAACGAGTGGGTGAACACCATCCTTTCTACGACCTCGAAGGCTCCAACAACATTATCCTCATCACCACAGAACGCTACAACCAGTACCCCATGCTCATCCAGGGCTATGGTGCAGGAGCACAAGTGACGGCTGCTGGGGTATTTGCCGACATCATGAGTATAGCGAATATATAGAAATGGGGAGTTATGAGGAGTGAAAGAAGTGAAAAGGAGTGATGAGAAGTGAAAGCCGATACCTTCTGCCCTCGTGGTAAAGCATTCGGCTCTCACTCCTTCTCACTTCTAATCACTCCTTTCACTCCCCAAAATGGATAAATAAAGAATGAAACACATCATCATATTAGGCGACGGCATGGCAGACTGGCCTGTGGAGTCGCTGGGAAACAAGACATTGCTGCAATATGCCAAGACGCCCTACATGGACATGTTGGCAAAGATGGGACGGTGTGGTATGCTGAAGACGGTGCAGGATGGCTTCCATCCGGGCAGCGAGGTGGCCAACAGCAGCATTCTGGGCTATGACCAGAATGAGGTGTATGAGGGTCGTGGACCGCTCGAGGCCGCCAGCATTGGCGTGGAGTTAGCTCCCGACGACATGGCCATCCGCTGCAACATCATCACCTTGGAGCATGGGAATATCGTCACCCACAATGGCGGCAACCTGCAAACGGAGGATGCGGCGGTGCTGATTGACTACCTCAACGAGCATCTGGCCACCGACCGTGTGAAGTTCTACTGCGGTGTGCAGTACCGTCATCTGCTGGTCATCAAAGGTGGCAACAAACATGTGGTATGCCAGCCTCCACACGACCATCCCGACGAACCTTGGCGTCCCCTGCTGGTAGTGCCTGAGAAGAATGCACCCGACGACAATGAACTCTCGGCACAAGAGACTGCCGACCTGCTCAACGACCTGATTCTCCGTTCGCAAGACCTGTTGGCGAAGCACCCCTATAATGTGGAGAAGGCAAAACGTGGCGAGCGTCAGGCCAACAGCATCTGGCCTTGGGCAGGTGGTTATCGTCCCCACATGGCACCGCTCACAGAGACTTTCCCGCAGATAAAGCGAGGAGCAGTGATTACTGCAGTAGATTTGATTCGTGGCATTGGCACTTTGGCAGGATTGAGAGTGATAGATGTGCCAGGGGCAACGGGCTTGGCAGATACGAACTACGAGGGCAAGGCTCAGGCAGCCATCAAGGCATTGGAGACAGATGATTTTGTCTATGTGCATGTGGAGGCTTCGGACGAGGCTGGGCATGACGGTGACTTGGAACTGAAACTGAAAACTATCGAATATCTGGATAGCCGCATTGTGAAGCCCGTTTATGAAGCCGTGAAGAATGAACCGGTGGCCATTGCCGTGCTGCCCGACCATCCGACTCCTGTGGCACACCGCACCCACACCAATGAGCCCATCCCCTTCCTCATTTATGCACCGGGCATGGAAGCCGACGGAGTGCAGACCTTTGACGAGGTGGCCTGCCAAGAGGGCAGCTATGGAAAGTTGGAGAAAGACGGGTTCATCCGCGCATTCATGGCCATCGTTTAATAAGAAGCGTACCCGAGGGGTACGACGCAACGTCGTCGAGGGGTACGCCTGAGTAGATATTCATAAAAAGACAAGGATATGAAATTTTATAGTACAAACGGACGGGCTCCCATCGCCACGCTGGAAAAGGCAGTGGTGAAAGGGTTGGCAGAGGACAAGGGACTTTATATGCCAGAGCGCATCAAGTCCCTCCCACGGGAGTTTTTTGACAACATAGAGAACCTTTCCTTCCAAGAGATTGCTTACACGGTGGCCGATGCCTTCTTCGGCGAGGATGTGCCTTCCGAGGACTTGAAGCACATCGTGTATGACACGTTGGCATTCGACACCCCTTGCGTGAAAGTGACCGACACGATTTATTCGCTCGAACTCTTTCACGGTCCTACGTTGGCATTTAAGGATGTGGGTGCAAGATTCATGGCACGATTGCTGCAATATTTCCTCAGGAAAGAAGGAGTAGGGCAGGTGAATGTGTTAGTGGCTACCAGTGGCGATACGGGCAGTGCCGTGGCCAATGGCTTCCTCGGAGTGGATGGTATCCGTGTGTATGTGCTCTATCCGAAGGGAAAGGTCAGCCCGATTCAGGAGTGCCAGTTCACCACATTGGGACAGAACATCACGGCAGTGGAGGTGGATGGTGTGTTTGACGACTGCCAGGCACTGGTGAAGAACGCCTTTATGGATGCCGACCTCAATGCCCACATGCAGTTGACTTCTGCCAATTCTATCAATGTGGCACGTTTCCTGCCTCAGGCTTTCTACTACTTCTATGCCTATGCGCAGATGAAGAAGAAGGGCTTGGCAGACCAACTCGTGGTGTGTGTGCCTTCGGGCAACTTTGGCAATATCTGTTCGGCACTCTTTGGCAAGAAGATGGGGCTGCCCATCAAGCGCTTCATCGCTGCCAACAATGCCAACGACATCTTCTTCAAGTATTTGCAGACAGGCAAGTATGAGCCGAAGCCATCGGTGCAGACCATCGCCAACGCCATGGACGTAGGCGACCCGAGCAACTTTGCTCGTGTGTATGACCTTTATGGCAAGAGCCACGAGGCCATTTGTGCCGACATCAGCGGTGCAACTTACACCGATGAGCAGATCGCCGAGACCATCAAGGAGGTGAAGGCCGAGACGGGCTATGTGTGCGACCCTCATGGTGCATGTGGCTATCGTGCCTTGAAAGAAGGACTGCAAGCAGGCGAGGTGGGTGTGTTCTTGGAGACGGCTCATCCGGCCAAGTTCAAAGATACGGTTGACCGCATCTTAGGGGCAGACATCGAGATACCAGCCAAGTTGCAAGCCTTCATGAAGGGCACGAAGCAGAGTGTGCCGATGACGAAGGACTTTGTAGACTTCAAGCAGTTCCTCTTGAAAGAGTAGGATTTTCTTAGAGGTATTCTAGGCTTTTCTAGGCTTTTCTAGGCTTTTCTAGGCTTTTCTAGGCTTTTCTAGGCATTCCTAGGTTGTCCCAGGCTATTCTAGGTTCTCTAGTCTATCTATCAAAAAAAGAAAACAGAACATGAAACCCAGCAAGCAACAAAAGCGCACCCGTTGGACCCGTTTCTTGATGAAGATGGTTCTCGTGGTTGTTTCCACGGCATTGGTGGTTTATTTTATGCCACGAGGTGATGAATTTGGCTATAAGTATGAGTTGGACAGACCTTGGAACTATGGGTTGCTGATTGCTAACACCAAGTTCCCGATACTGAAGAATGATTCGTTGATTCATGAGGAGCAAGAGACCACGATGCGGAACTTTCAGCCTTACTACAACTATGATAAGGTGGTGAGGGACACGATGGTCAGCCGTCTGTATAAGCATGCCACGAAGGAATGGCAGGGACAGAACTCCACGATGTATGTGCATCATATCGCAGTCTTGTTGGATACGATTTACAGGCGGGGTGTCTTGTCGGTTGAGGACTATGCCCGTCTGAAAGACGATGAGCATCACAAGAGCATTCGTGTTGTCAGAAATAATGAAGCTGTATCGGTTCCGCTCAGCCGGGTGTTCTCGTTGCGCTCTGCCTACGACTACATTATGGAAGCAGACACAACCAAGTATTCCCGTCTGGTTTTGCAGCGGTACAACATCAATGAGTTCATTCAGCAGAACTTAACGTATGACAAGATGAAGTCGGAAACGGAACTTGAGGAAAACATGCAGAACATCTCCAGTTACAGCGGATTCGTTCAGGCAGGGCAAAAGATTGTCGATCGTGGCGAAACCGTGACTGACGAGGTGTATGACATCCTGCATTCCTATGAAAAGGATTATGAAAGGCGGAATGCCATAGACACAAAGATTCCTTACCGATCTATAGGGCAAACTATTTTCGTGTTGCTGATTTTCTTCTCGTTGACAACCTATCTGACTTTGTTCCGTGCCGATTACTTCGAGAACGTGAGAAATGTCACGTTGCTTTTTGCCTTGCCCGTGTTCTTTTGTGTGATAGCCTCATTGATGGTGTCGCACAAGATTTTGAATGTGTTTATGCTTCCATGCTGTTTGGTCCCCATTGTGATACGTGTGTTTATGGATTCCCGTACGGCATTCATGTTCCATTGTGGCATGGTGCTCATCATCTCACTGATGCTCACCAGCAATTATGAATTCATCATTGTGCAGTTGGTGGCAGGAATGATGGCGATACAGACATTGCGCGAATTGTCACAACGTTCACAGATTGTCCGCACCGCATTCATCATTTTCCTGGTGTATGTGATTTGTTATACGAGCTATTCTCTCCATCATGAGAACGACATCAAGATGGACACGTGGATGTATGTGTGCTTCACTGTGAATTGTGTCCTGTTACTTTTCACTTATCCGTTGCTGTGGATGTTGGAGAAGATGTTTGGCTTCACCAGCGATGTGACCCTTGTGGAACTGAGCAATGTGCACAACCCTCTCTTGCAGCGCATGACAGAGGTGGCTCCTGGCACATTCCAGCACTCCATGCAGGTGGCAAACTTGAGTGCAGAGGTGGCAAACAAGATTGGTGGCAAGGCGCAGTTGGTGCGTACAGGCGCACTTTATCATGATATAGGCAAGATGGAACGTCCTGTGTTCTTCACAGAGAATCAGAGTGGTGTTTCTCCTCATAAGCACCTCACTCCGAAGAAGAGTGCAGAGGTCATCATTGCTCATGTCAAGAATGGTGTTGCCTTGGCGGACAAGAATCACATCCCCGATTCCATCAAGCGCTTCATCACCACTCATCACGGATTGGGGAAGGCGAAGTATTTCTATATCACTTACAAGAACGAACATCCTGACGAAGTCGTAGACGAAGCGGCATTCACTTATCCGGGACCCAATCCGAGCACAAAGGAAGAGGCTATCTTGATGATGTGTGATGCAGTTGAGGCGGCATCCCGCTCTTTGCCCGAATACACGGAAGAAAGTATCAATCAGTTGGTCGATAGAATCATAGATGGTCAGGTGGCAGATGGTTTCTTCAGTGAATGTGCCATTACCTTCAAGGATATCGCCACAGCCAAAGCAGTGTTGAAAGAGAAATTAAAGACAATATATCATACCCGTATCTCTTATCCTGAGATGGGAGAAGATTATGAAAACAGAGAAGAATAGGATCTGGCAGACATTCCTGCTCGTGCTCCTTGTGGTGGTCGTGTTGGCAGGTCTGTTCTATTTGCCACGCATGAATTTTTTCGGCACAGACTTGCGCCGTGTGAACATCCTCAGCGATGTACAACGCCGAGATAAGGATGGCAACATCGTGGCAGAGGTGGAAGCCGATGCTGCCGATGGCTATGTGGAGAAGGGAATTGATTCGGCTGCCATTAAGGTGAAGCAATTGGCATACGTCGATACGGTGCCTCAAGGCATGGTGGCGATAGAAGATTTTGCCACCGACGGCTTGCATCGTGAGATGGACAAGTTCTATATAGCCTTGGGACAGTCTCGCAATCGTCCAGTCCGTGTGGCATATTTTGGAGATTCCTACATCGAGGGCGACATCCTGACGATGGACTTACGTGGATTGCTGCAGCAGAAGTTTGGCGGCAAAGGTGTGGGATTTGTGGAGATTGCCTGTGTGTCATCCGATTTCCGTCGTTCCGTCACATCCCGCCGTAGCAATTGGACACGCTACCATGCCAATGAGAAAGGACGCGGTTTCAAGGCTTCTTTGCAGAGCATGGCAGGCAGTTACTTCATCCCTTCGGGCACAGCCACTTATGAATTGCGTTGTCAGACCAATGTGTATGGCAACCTCTTGGGTGAGGTGGATGAGGCAACGGTGTTCTTCACGCCTGGAGATGGACTCAACATTGATTATGCACTCAATGGGGGGGAACGGCAATCGCTCTTCTCGAATGGTGTGGCTGGTCAACCCCAGACATACGATGAAGTGGTGGAGGTGATGGAATCCGACTCTGTTGTCAGTTATAAAACTGTCACTCGCACCGTCGAGACGGCTCAGCAGGGAGCTGGCAATGTGGTGGCAAAAAGTGTGAGTGGTGACATCAGTCGCTTCAACATGACCGTCACAGGCGGACATGGCTCGCGTTTCTATGGCGTGGCACTTGATGGACACCATGGTGTCGTGGTGGATAATTTCAGTCTTCGCGGCAGCGGTGGTCAGCATTTAGGAGGCATTCCGATGGAGACTCTTCGTGGCTTTTCTGCCGTTCGTCCCTACGACTTGATCATCCTTCACTATGGACTCAATGTGGCAAACGAAAAACAGAAAGATTATGGTGGTTACATCGGTCAATTAGGCAAGGTCATCGACCGGATGCGAGAAGCCTATCCTCATGCCAGTATTCTTGTGGTCAGCATGGGTGATCGAGACAAGCGTGGCTCCGACGGACAGATGCACACCATGGGTGGTGTGAAGGAGATGGTGTCCTACGAGCGCAAGATGGCAAGCGACCATCATGTGGCATTCTGGAATCTCTACGAAGCCATGGGCGGCGACGGCAGTCTGGCTCGAATGACAGAAAAGAAACAAGCCAACCTTGATTATACACACATCAATTTTGCAGGTGGACGGCATTTGGCGGAACTGCTGTTTGATGTATTAATGAATGGGAAATCCAACTATGATAATCGTGTACGATAAGATTCGACATGTCATCCTGTTGGTGTTCTGTGCACTATTCTTCGTCTGCTCTGGTGGAGACGAAGCCTTTGCGCAGTCCTTGACCACACCTTTCCCCTCTTCCTTCCGTAATGCCCAAGCCAATGAACTGATTGATGGTGCCACCTTGGCTCCTGTGTTTAGGAAGATACAGCAGCGTAAGACCGTCAAGGTGATGCAGATAGGTGACTCACATGTGAAGGGAAATATTCTTCCTCGTGCATTGGGCAACACCTTGCAAGGATTTTTTCCTCGTCTCGAATTCACCTATTATGGAATGAACGGTGCATGGGCACGTCGCTTCTATGCGCAGGACATGATTAACCGTGTGGCAGCCGAACATCCCGACCTCGTCATCGTGTCTTTCGGCACCAACGAGGCACATGGTGCCACACTGGATGAACGCACTCATGCCGAAACCATGCAGTTGCTCACCCAGCGCATCATCGAAAAATGTCCAGGCGTGTGTTTTCTCTTTACGACTCCGCCAGGCAGTTACATCTCTCAGCGTACGGGCAGTTATACGACAGGCACAGGGCGTCGTCGTCGCACACACTACACTACCGCAAAGGTTCCCAACCAGAACACCGCCAATGTGGCACGCAGTATCGTCAACTTCTGCCGCTCTCATCGCATGGCGGTGTGGGACATCTTCACCATCGCTGGTGGTTCATCGTCAGCTTGTTCCAACTGGCGCAATGCAGGACTCATGAATGCCGACTGCATCCACTACCTTGCGCAGGGATACAACTTGCAGGGAAAACTCCTTGGCGAAGCAATTTACAAAGCATACACGGGCACAGCCTCCTCGGGTAGTCAGACACGCATGATGCATGGCTCCACTCCCAAGCAGCAACAGCCTTACAAATCATTGAAAGGTTTTTAGGATAATAATGTTTGATATAGATTTTACGCGTCTCATAGAGCAACTGATTTATCAGCCTCAGTCCCCGATGATATTCTCCTCGGGCATTTTCCTCTTTCTCTTTCTCGGCTTTACCCTCATCTACAACCTCTTGGGCAAGGCTGACACCCTTCGCATCCTCTTCGTCACCCTCTTTTCTTACTACTTCTATTATAAAAGTAGTGGTCTCTTCTTTTGGCTCTTGGCACTTGTCACCATCTCCGACTACTTCATCGCCAAGGCGATAGGACAGACCCTTCCCTCACCTTCCCTACAGGGAGGGTCTGGAAGGTTTCTTGCCAAGACCCTCGTTGTTCTCTCCCTCCTTCTTGACCTCGGACTGTTGATCTTCTTCAAGTACACAAACTTCTTGGGTGAAAGCATTTGTACATTGTTGGAAAACTGTGGCGTTCATGTGCCATCATATATCACAGGCAGTTATCTGCAAGGTGTCGTATGGCAGCCACGCGACATTTTCCTGCCCGTTGGCATCTCCTTCTTCACCTTCCAGTCCCTCAGTTACACCATCGATGTCTATCGCGGCAACATCAAGCCGCTCAATCGACTGCTCGACTATGCTTTCTATGTCTCCTTCTTCCCGCAGTTGGTGGCAGGTCCCATCGTCCGAGCCCGCGACTTCATCCCTCAGATTCGTCGCCCCCTCATCGTGACTGAGCAAATGTTCGGCACAGGTGTCTTCCTCATCATCGCTGGACTCTTCAAGAAAGCCGTCATTTCCGACTACATCTCCGTCAACTTTGTTGAACGCATCTTCGACCAGCCCGACCTCTATAGCGGACTTGAGAACCTCCTTGCCGTCTATGGCTACACTCTTCAGATTTATTGCGACTTCTCCGGCTACTCCGACATGGCCATCGGCATCGCCCTCCTGCTCGGATTCCAGTTCCCCAAAAACTTCGACAGCCCTTACAAGTCAGCCTCCATCACTGAGTTCTGGCGCCGTTGGCACATCAGCCTCTCCTCCTGGCTCAAAGACTACCTCTACATTTCCCTTGGCGGTAACCGCCACGGCAAGTTCCGCCAGTACTTCAACCTCCTCATGACCATGCTCCTTGGCGGTCTTTGGCATGGTGCTTCTCTCAACTTCATCCTTTGGGGTGCCTTCCACGGCATCCTCCTCTGCCTCGACAAAATCTGGCACTCCCTTTGCGGTGTGCTCAGCCCACTCACCTACTTGCCAAGCAAGCGCAATCCCAATCCAACGAAAAATTGGTTTGTGGTGATGATCGGTGGAGTGGTGACCTTCCATCTCGTCGCAGCCCTGTGGGTGCTCTTCCGTGCTCCCTCCTTCGGCATTGCCGAACAGATGTTCTATCAAATATGGAACAAGTTCGAGCCTCAGATATTCTTCCAGTGGCTTACCTCCTACAAAGCCGTTGCCCTCCTCATGCTTCTTGGCTATGTGCTCCACTTCATGCCCGAGTTTATCTCCGGCAAGGCAAAGGAATTCGTTGCCCGTTGTCCGTTGGTGGTCAAGGCCATCCTCATCGTCGTCCTCGTCTTCATCGTCATTCAGATTAAGTCGAGCGACGTCCAGCCTTTCATCTATTTCCAATTCTAAAAGAGAATGGAGGTCACCGATGTGAAAAGACACTTTTCAGATGCTAATGCCCCCATGCGCAACATCGCTGAGGGGTTACGCGATGGCACTCCCATCGCCCTCGGTTACTTTGCCGTAGCCTTTTCTTTGGGCATCATCGCCAAGAAGGCAGGACTCACCGCCCCCATGGGCTTCTTCAGCAGTTTTTTCACCCGTGCCTCCGCTGGCGAGTACGGTGTCTATACCTTGGTGGCGATTCATGCCACCTATGTGGAACTCATTGTCATGTGTCTCGTCACCAACCTCCGCTACATGCTGATGAGTGCAGCCCTCTCGCAGAAACTGGCACCAGCCACCTCATGGTTTCATCGACTGCTCATGGCATGTTGCATCACCGACGAGATCTTTGGCATCTCCGTCAATCATCGAGGCTACACACCCCCTGCCTACACTTATTCGGCAGCCCTCATCTCCTCCCTCTTCTGGGCAGGCGGCTGTGCCACAGGCATCGTGGCAGGAGGTATGCTTCCCACCTCCATCGTTGCAGCCCTCAGCGTGGCACTCTATGGCATGTTTTTGGCCATCATTGTGCCTCCAGCCCGTGACGACCGCAACGTGCTCTATGCCCTCATCGCCAGTTTCCTCTTAAGCGGCATCTGTGCCGTCGCGCCCATTGTCAGCCAATGGAGCAGCGGCACACGCACCATCCTGCTCACCCTTCTCATCTCATCGGCCGTGGCATGGTTCCGACCCGTCAAAAACAGCGAATCAAATGGAACAGAATAGCCCTGTCCTCTACATCCTGTTGGCGATTTTGGTCACGAACCTGATTCGCGTCCTGCCCATGCTGCTCATCAAGGGCCCCATCCACAACACCTTCCTGCGCAGTTTCCTCTATTACGTGCCCTATGTCACCCTTGCCGTGATGACCTTCCCTGCCATCATCGAGACCACCCTCACCCCACTCGCAGGAATCATCGCCCTCGTCGTCGGCCTCATTGCCGCATGGTTTAGACTGGGACTCTTTCCTGTTGCCATCATCTGCTGCATCATCGTCTATCTCATCGACACGCTCCTGCCGATGCTCTGATTTATTTGCAGAGGATTCGTTTTACCCTTCTTTTGTTAAATACTGCTAAATTTTGATTCTCTCACTCGAAAAAATTGCGAGTTTTTTTTGTTTTTTATAAATTTGCGACGTTTCTGCGGAGGATGAAAGTCTAATGGGTATTGGACAAGGAATGTTTTTTTTCGAACCTTGACCAAAAGGGCGAAGAGGAAACAAACAATACTTTTATCAAAAAATGTTGAATCAATGGTATGATTAGAATGCAAGTAATAGGAAAGGTCGTGGTTGTGGTGATTTGCCTTCTGTCGTATGGTTGCACAAACAACGATATTGTAGGGGACCCTTTGACATATGGAAGCATGTCGATCATATTTGGGCTTGTGCAATAAATAAAAGCAATTGATTATTAATATCCAGTTTCTAAATAGGCATTATGAGGTACAAAGTAATTATCCTGTCTGTTTTATTTACAATGCTGCCTGTATTCTTATTCGCTCAGAACTCATCGTTAGAGTATGAGTCGAATCTAAAGTTGGATATAAGAGCAAGTGAATTTTCTTCAATGAATCTTACAAAAAATCAGGAAGATATTCCTCTTTTGGTTGTGTTTGACTATCAACCTGTGGAGAAAGATGATTTGTCGTTGATGGACTTCTCTAACCCATCACAATTCTCCGCGAAGAATTTGGCAGCCATTGTTGGGACGAAGCCGAGACATGTTAAGGCTTACCGTATACTCAAGGGAGAGGACGCGACTCAAATATGGGGTATCCGAGGCGTTAATGGCGTCTTGGAAATATTGAGTCCCTCAAAGTATCGTCAATGGACCCAAAATGGGTATCAAGAGAACTTTAATCTTGTAAAAGGTCGCCGGGGTGATGGGGACAGGCTCGGTGGAGTGTATCAAGAGAACTTTAATCTTGTAAAAGATCGTTGATGAACTTGAAAAGTGATTACACGACTCTTTGTGGAAAGGTTATTCTCTCTGTTTTGTTAGGTGTTTTCTTTATAATTATGAAAGTCACCTAAGAATGTGTTGAAATAATTATGCTACAGGTATCGACATTGTGAATGCAGAACCGAAGTCGATCCCTACCGACGGAAAGGTCTACAGCATCGATGGACGCTATATCGGCACACTTGGCGTAGGTGGCTTCACGATGGATGCACTCAACAAGGGCATCTACATTGTAGGTGGCAAGCGAGTGATGGTGAAGTGACGTAGTTCTATTGATTGATAATGAAGGGGGGACGCCTGCAAGCGCCCCCCCTCTATTTGTCGTCCAGTTCCGGCTGGTACTCGTAGCCGTTCTCCGCAATCGCCTGCTGCAAGGGCTGGTGCGGATAGAACCGCAGTTTCACCCCCTTGATGCTGATTTCTGGGGTGTCCAGTTCATCCGCCGTGGCGGCAGATTCCGAACTGATGACCGGCTTGAGCGTGCCGATACCGTCAATGCGAACTGAACGCCCGATTTTCAGATAATGCGCAATGCGATCCATCAGCGCGGTCACTACACCTCTCGTCTTGCTGGGATGCTCCCCACACGATTCTGCACACTCTTTCACCACCTCCTTGAATGTCACGATAGGCAATGCGGGCGACTGATACACCCATGCCTCGTGCAGCCCGTCTGGCCGCACGATTTTCTTTCTTACTTTCCTTACTGCTAACATACGTTTCCTTTCTTTAAGATTCTCAAAAGGGGTGAGACTCTCACCTATACCACACGTGAGACTCTGACCTATACCATAGGTGAGACTCTCACCCCTTTTGAGGTACAAAGATAGGCATTCGGCAGGACAATAGCAAACAGAAAGAGGGGAAACGTCACTTCCTTCTCACTCTTTCCCCTTTTTTCTTTCCCTCCGTATCAAAACAGGCCTCCTCTATCCTCATGAATCCACTTTTTTCACAAAAACACTTGGAACATCAAAAATAAATCGTACATTTGCAAAAACAAACTGAAGTGAACATGAGAACCAGACAAGAATATGTGGATATCATCAAGTCTCATGCCGATGAGTTGCGCTCACGTTTCGGCATCACATCTCTGTTGCTGTTCGGCTCTGTGGCCAGAAACGAGCATCATGAAGGGAGTGATGTTGACTTGTTTGTGACCATGCCACCAAAGTTGATGAACCACATTGCTGCGGCTCAGTATCTGAAAGAATTGTTGGGCAATGATGTTGATTTGATACAGGAGCATCGTCACATGCGTCCTTTTTTCCGTGAACAAATAGAACGAGATGGCATCACTATCATATCGGCAACTGCAAATAGTTGAAGACTATCTTGGGCAGATACATCATGCCATTCTTGATTTGAAGGAATGGAACAAGGGCATTGATAGCCCTGACACATGGCTCATGTCTGCCGATGGGATGAAAACATTGGCGGCCAATTGTATGCTGCTTGAAGCAATCGGTGAAGGCTTCAAAAAAGTGGATGTCCTGACAAAGAGGCAGTTACTGCCTTCTCGCCCCGAAATACCATGGAAACAAGTGATGGGGATGCGTGACCATATTGCTCACGGCTACTTTGATATCAATTCCGACCTCGTGTGGGACACCATACAAAATGATTTGTCCCCTTTGCAGGAGGCTGTTGAATTTCTGATGGAGAACCTATATACCATCATTCCGTTGGATGATGAATCAGTGTGAACATAGTACATATAGTTAAAGATGGGTTGGCGATTCAGAAAGAGGATAAAAATACTACCAGGTATTCATATCAATATCAGCAAGAGTGGATTTAGCACCAATGTTGGTGTTAAGGGTGCAAGTGTAACATTTGGGCAAAATAGGACGTATATAAATACGGGTTTGCCAGGAACAGGATTATACAGACGGGATAAAATTTCGGGAAGTAGTTCGGAAAACAGTGTGCACGAAAATGGTTTGTGTTCAGTTCCATTAATGGAAAACAGGCTTGAAGTAGCCCCTAAAAGAGGAGGCTTTCTGTGTTTCCTCAAGAATCTTATGCGAAAAATAGGTTTGTTACACGATGACCGACACGAAGAAATAGCAGTTTTCACACATCAAGGCGATTTGGTAACACTCCCCCAAGGATCCACTATACTTGATCTTGCTTATTATATTCATTCGAGCGTTGGATCTCAATGTGTTGGTGCGTGTGTAAATAATAAGGAAGTATCTCTATTTTATCAATTGCAAGATGGTGACCATGTTGACATAAAAACATCCACGAATCAGGAGCCTCAACAAAAATGGTTGGATTTTGTAAAAACAGACTTGGCAAAAGAACAGATTCTTCAAACTTTGTGTAGGAAACAAGAGAGGGGAGGATTGTTTGCGGAACATGGTGAAAAAGAAGTTTCTAGTATAACAGAGACAGAATCGAGCAAGCGTGTTGAAAAAACGGCTCCTGTATCGGTGTCAAACATAGACAACGCTGGAACAAATAATGCTCAAAATTCCGTAGGCAATGCTGATGAGAAGCAAGTAGTTTCTAAAGAGGTAAATGGGATTGAGAAGGGGCGTGATCAGACTGAGTGTGGCGATATTGATACCCCATATGACCCCAAGTTGGATTTAGAGCACTATAAGTATCCTTTATTAAGCCTTCTTCGAAAGTTTGATGACCAAGACCGCCTATTTAACGCAGCAACTCTGAATACTCAGAAAGATCGTATGATAGAGATTCTTAGGAGTTTTGGTGTGGAAATTTCATCGATAAAAGCTATCGTTGGTCCAAGAATCACGCTTTACGAGATTGTGCTTACTTCTGGAACCAATGTGTCAAGTTTGACAAATTTAGAGGTTGACATAGCAATAGCCCTAAACTCTCACAACATCCGAATAATCCCTCTTCCACATAGAGGAACTATTGGTATAGAAGTTCCACATGTGAAACCTGCAATTGTTTCATTAGAAAGTGTAGTTAATACTCGGATTTATCAGGAGAGTAAGATGGAACTTCCTTGTGCTATAGGAAAAACACAGACCAATGAGGTCTTTTTATTTGACCTTGCTAAAGCACCTCATCTTCTCATAGGAGGGGCTACGGGGCAAGGAAAATCGATGATATTGCACGCTATCATTGCGTCATTGCTTTATAAGAAGCATCCTGCTGAGTTGAAGTTTGTTTTTATGGATCCTCGTGGTGTAGAATTGGGGCTATATAGTTCTTTGGAAAATCATTTTCTTGCTTGTCTCCAAGAAGAGGATTGTATCATCACTGATGTACAAAAGGTGGTGAGAACATTGGGGGCACTCTGTACTTTGATGGACAAACGATATGATTTGCTGAAGAGAGCATCTGCAAGGAATGTAAAGGAGTATAACGAAATGTTCAAGAATCGCCTTTTGAATCCAGAACATGGACATGAGTTTATGCCTTACATAGTGGTGGTGATCGATGAATTCGGCTATTTCATGATGGAAGCAGGCAAGGAAGTCGAATTGCCTATTTGTCGCATCGCTCAGTTGGCCCGAGCTGTCGGCATTCACATGATTATTTCAACACAGAGGGCCACTAACGATATCGTTACAGGTGGGATTAAGGCCAATTTCCCAACACGTATTTCTTTTAGAGTGTCGGAACTGATAGACTCTCAAGTTATTCTTGATTGCAAAGGCGCAGAGGAACTATTAGGAAATGGTGATATGTTGTTCAGGGTCGGGAAGAATGATTGTGTAAGAGTACAGGGTACATTTCTTGATACCACAGAAATACGTGACATCTGCCAGTATATATCTTATCAACAGTGTTATTTGCATCCGATGTTCTTGCCAGAAACTAAATATGTGGATAATTGTGATGATGTTGGTAGAGAAATGGTGGATAAGTGGCATCTTGACCCAATGTTTGCTGATATAGCTAAGTTTGTGGTAAACAATCAGTCTGGTTCTACTTCGATGATACAACGTAACTATTCCATTGGCTACAATCGTGCTGGTAAGATAATGGATCAGTTGGAGAAGATGGGTGTTGTAGGTCCTCAGATTGGTGTCGAACCTCGTGAAGTGCTTATTAAAGATCCTTTGACATTAGAAAGTTTGTTAAGCACTCTTTGATGTGAGTAAAAGTGAATATAAAATCTTTCTTTTAAGAATTATCCTTTTAAGATTATCTTTTTAGGATAAAATTTGTAAGTTTGCAAACAAAGTGGTACTTTTGTGGCGAAAATAACATTTAATGCTTGTGGTCATGATAGAAAACCCTTTCATCACCTACGGATATGAGTCGCCAGAATATTTCTGTGACCGTGAGGCTGAGGCGGAACAACTGATGTCTCTGCTTGTGAATGGCAATCATACAGCACTGATTTCTCCTCGCCGCATGGGAAAGACGGGGCTGATTCGCCATTGTTTTGCCAATCCTCGTTTGAGTGAGCATTACTACACGTTCTTGATTGACATCTATGCAACCAAGACGTTGCAGGACATGGTGTATCAGTTGGGGCACGGCATCGTGAGGCGGCTGAAACCTCGTGGACAGGCGGCTATTGACAAGTTTTTGCAAGTGGTCACATCGTTGCGTACAGGCATTTCTTTTGATGGACAGGGCAATGCCAGTTGGAATCTTGGCATTGGTGACATCAAATCTCCGGTTTTCACGCTGGAAGAGATTTTCAGTTATCTTCAGTCAGCGGAGAGGCCATGTATAGTGGCGATTGATGAGTTTCAGACCATCTCTCAATATCAGGAGAGCAATGTGGAGGCAATGCTCCGTACCTACGTTCAGCAGTGTCGTAATGCGGTCTTTGTCTTTTCGGGCTCACAACCAAGTATGATGAGTGAGATGTTTTCCTCTCCCGCTCGTCCTTTCTACCAGAGTGTGTCACTGATGTTTCTGAAACCAGTGCCGCTGGAAGCGTATGAGGATTTTGCCAAGAAGCACTTCCTGGACTATGGGAAAGATGTGGCAGATGGAGTGGTCAGTACAATATACGAACGTTTTGACGGTATCACATGGTACATCCAGAAGATGCTCAATCAATTGTTTGCCATTACTCCGAAAGGTTATACCGTCTCACTTGCTGACATTGATAAGGCTGAGAGTCAAATCGTCCATCAGAATGAGGAAGCCTATAAGGATATGCTTTTCCAACTCACAACTAAGCAGCGTGACCTCTTCATCGCTATCAGCAAGGAAGGGAAGGCAAGTCAGATCACTGGGTCTTCTTTCCTGAAACGTCATCACCTGCCTTCTGCCAGCAGTGTGCAGAAAGCAGCTTCTATCCTTCTGACCAAGCAATTGCTGACTCACTATCAAGGAGTTTATGAACTTTATGATAAGTTCATGGCGACTTGGTTGAGAAGAAGTTGATATGGACTTTGTTTTTTCTTTAGCATAAAAAGGGCTGACTTCCTCGTCGGAGCCAGCCCTTTTATTATAATATGTGTGTATCTTACTCTTGTACGTAACTTGCCAACTGGTCAACGTCGAGGGCGTTGATGTAGTTGCAGTGTTTGGCCACTTCGCTTTCGGCATAGTTGATGAAGACTGTGAGCGACTTGCCGAAGAGTTCGGGAGCACGCTGGGTGTCCTGAAGAAGGAGGTGGCTCATGATGACGTAGGCGGTCATCTCGTAGAGTTTGCGGGCACAGAGGTCGAGGAAGTCCTGATTGCCAGGTTCCTTTGCCTTCTCGGTGCAAGCAGCGAGTTTCTCGTTCATGGCTTTGATGCGCTCTGCATAAGCAGCATACTCAGCAGCAACGGGTTCTGCCTCGAAGTCTTTGATGACTCCTGCGTAGAAGCCTGAAGTGATGTAACGGATAGCGGCTACAGTCTGCAACTGAGTGGTACCCTCGTAGATGGACATGATGCGGGCATCGCGATAGACACGCTGGCACTTGTATTCGAGCATGAAACCTGAACCGCCGTGCACCTGGATAGAATCGTAAGCAGACTCGTTGGCGAACTCGGAGTTCATACCCTTGGCGAGTGGCGTGAAGGCATCAGCAAGCTTGCTGTACTTCTTGAACTCGTCGCGCTCTTCAGGAGTGAGCTTGCGCTCCTTGCTGATGTCATCGAGGCACTTGTAGATATCGACGTAGCGGGCAGTCATGTAGAGGAGTGAACGTCCTGCGTCGAGCTTTGCCTTGATGCGGGCAATCATGTCATAGACGGCGGGGAAGTGGATGATTTCCTTGCCGAACTGCTTGCGGTCGCGGGCATAGTTGATGGCCTCCTCGTAGGCAGCCTGTTCTGCACCTACTGACTGAGAGGCGATGCCGAGACGGGCACCGTTCATGAGGCCCATCACATACTTGATAAGGCCGAGTTTCTCAGAGCCGCAGAGTTCTGCCTTGGCGTTCTTGTAAACGAGTTCGCAAGTGGGGCTGCCGTGGATGCCGAGCTTGTTCTCGATGCGGCGCACGTTCACACCGCCGTTGCGCTTGTCGTAGATGAACATGGAAAGACCGCGACCATCGCGTGTGCCTTCCACTGAACGAGCCAGCACGAGGTGGATGTCGGCGTCACCATTGGTGATGAAACGTTTCACACCATTGAGTCGCCAGCAGTTCTCCTTCTCATCGAAGGTGGCCTTGAGCATCACAGACTGGAGGTCGGAACCTGCGTCTGGCTCCGTCAAGTCCATAGACATCGTCTCGCCGGCACAAACACGTGGGATGTAACGCTTGCGCTGATCCTCGTCGCCAAACTCATAGAGTGTCTCGATACAATCCTGAAGAGACCAGATGTTTTCGAAACCAGCATCACCTTCAGCGATGATTTCGTTGGCAGCAGTATAAACCACGTTAGGCAGATTGAGACCGCCGTAGCGACGTGGCATCGTCATGCCACAGAGACCAGCCTTGATGGTAGCATCGAGGTTCTCGTAGGTCTTAGAGGCATAACGCACACGACCATTCTCGCAATGAGGACCTTCGGCATCAACATCCTCAGAGTTAGGACCGATGATGTTGGCATTGATGTCGCCCGTGATTTCGAGCAGACTGTCATAGTTCTCCTGTGCATCCTCGTAGTTCTTGGGTGCATAGTCATACTGACCGTAGTCAGCATAGTTTCTCTCCTTCAACTCAACGATGCGTTTCATCAAAGGGTGTTCCATGTGGAATTTAATCTCAGGAACGTCTGTATAGGAATTAGCCATGATTCTTTATTATTAAAGACCCTCTCTGTCCTTCGGACATCTCCCCCGTAATGGGGAGACCATCCGACTTGTTCTCCAACATCCCGCATGGGCTCCCTCCCCATTATGGGGGAGGGTCGGGGAGGGGGTCTGTTATTTTACTTACTATTCTTCTTATAATACTTAATCAACTTTGGCACAACCTCTTCGATGGTGCCGTTGATGATGTAGTCGGCAATCTGGTTGATAGGAGCCTGTGGGTCGTTGTTGATGGAGATGATGATACCTGAGTCCTTCATGCCTGCCACGTGCTGGATAGCGCCAGAGATACCGCAGGCGATATACACCTTAGGACGTACAGTGGTGCCTGTCTGACCAATCTGACGGTCGTGGTCAATCCAACCTGCATCGACTGCTGCACGGCTGGCACCCACTTCTGCATGAAGTTCCTTGGCGAGTTCGAAGAGGAGGTTGAAGCCTTCGGGACCACCTACGCCATAACCACCTGCCACGATGATGGGAGCACCCTTGAGGTTGTGCTTTGCTTTCTCCACATGACGGTCGAGCACCTTCACCACGTAGTCGGTGAGAGGGATGTACTTGGCCACGTCGTGCTTCACCACTTCACCCTTGTAGTTCTCGTCGAGGATTTCCTTCTTCATCACACCGTCACGAACGGTTGCCATCTGTGGGCGATGCTCGGGGTTGACGATGGTGGCGATGATGGAACCACCGAAAGCGGGGCGAATCTGGTAGAGTTGGTCTTCGTAGTGCTTATCGACCATGTTGCCCTCAGCATCCTTCACCTTCATGTCGAACGAGCCAATCTCCAACTGGGTGCAGTCGGCTGTCAGACCAGAGTGGAGTGCGGAAGACACACGGGGACCAAGGTCGCGACCGATGACGGTGGCACCGAGGAGACAAATCTGTGGCTGCTCCTCCTTGAAGAGGTTCACCACAGCAGAAGTGTGTGGAAGAGAAGTGTAGGGGAAGAGTTTCTCGTCGTCGAAGATGTGCACCTTATCTACACCGTAGGGGATAACTTGCTTCTCAACACCATCGAGACCAGTGCCGATAAGTACGGCTTCCAACTGTACACCCAGTTGGTTGGCGAGCTTGCGACCCTTGGTGCAAAGCTCCAGACTCACATCAGCAACCTTGTTGCCTTCGAGTTCGCAATATACAAATACGTTGTTCATATTTATCTGGATTAAAGACCCTCTCTGTCCTACGGACATCTCCCCCATAATGGGGAGACCCTCCGACTTGTTACCCAACATCCCGCATGGTTTCCCTCCCCATCATGGGGGAGGGTTGGGGAGAGGGTCTGCTGTTCATTAACCGATCGTGTTGCTTTCCATGAGTTCAACAATCAGGCTCTCCACATCAGCATCGCTGGAAGTGAGGGTCTTGTTTTCCTTGGCCTTGAAGACGATGCTCTTCACGGCCTTCACGTTGGTGGGAGAACCTGCCTTGCCAATCTGTGCGGGGTCTGCCTCGATGTCGGCTGCACCCCAAGTGGTGAATTCGCGGTTCTTGTTAGCCCACACACGCTTCACGTTGCGCACACGGCAAGGAGCGGCACTGCCGTTCACCGTCACCACGATAGGCAGAGGGCCTTCCACGGTCTCCACGCCGCCGTCGATGTGACGCTTGGCAACAATCTTCTTGGCTTCCTTGTCGAGCGAGATGATTTCCTCGGTGTAGGTAATCTGGGTGAGCCCCAACTTCTCTGCCACCTGTGGACCCACCTGTGCTGTGTCGCCGTCGATGGCCTGACGACCGCAGAGGATGATGTCGTAGTCGCCCACCTTCTTGATGGCCTGAGCCAGTGTGTAGGAAGTGGCGAGGGTGTCGGCACCGCCGAGTGGACGGTCGGAGATGAGGATGCCCTCATCAGCACCACGATAAATACCTTCCTTCAGCACCTCAGCAGCCTTGGGCAGACCCATGGTGAGCATGGTGATGGTGGAACCAGGGTTAGCGTCCTTCAGGCGCAGAGCCTGTTCAAGGGCGTTCAAGTCCTCGGGGTTGAACACGGCTGGCAAAGCAGCACGGTTCACTGTACCCTCTGGAGTCATCGCATCGGGGCCGACGTTGCGTGTGTCGGGCACCTGCTTCGCGAGTACAATGATTTTCAAACTCATAAAGATTTTTTATTGATTATTTTTGGTATGTATGTTTCGCTATTGGTTAGTCTTGCCCATAATAATGGCAAAATATTAGCAGTTGCAAAGGTACGACTTTTTTTTCTGTTCCACAATGAAATAAAGCATTTTTTAATGCTCAAAAGAACGAAAAGAGTGCAAAAAGTGGTTGGCGTTTGTCTAAAGTGGGTCAACGTCGTAGTAAATGTTGAGGTTTTTAGCAACAGGTAAGGAGAGCATCTGCTGTTGGATGGCGATGAGATTTTTTCTTACTTTCTCGGTGGATGTCTGTCGTTCAATCTTGAGCATGATCTTGCGGATGTAAAGGGAATGGAGACGTGCGATGGGTGGTCGGTCGGGACCGAGGACACGCTCTCCGAAGATTTGGCGGAGGCGTTCAGCCATGTCGGATGCAAGGTGCTCAAGCAGTTCGTCGTCTTTGTGGCGCAAATAGACGTAGATGAGACGACGGAATGGGGGGTAGTGGAACAGTTGACGCTCTGTCATTTGGGTGTAGAACATCTGCCAGTAGTCGCCTTGGGTGATTTGGCGGATGATGTCGCTTTCTGCCGAACGAGTCTGTAGGATGACGTGTCCGGCAGTGTTGTTACGTCCGGCACGTCCTGCCACTTGGCTGAGTGTCTGGAAGGTGCGCTCGTAACTGCGGAAATCGGGTAGGTTGAGCATGGTGTCAGCATCGAGGATGCCCACAACGGACACATGGTCAAAATCAAGCCCCTTAGTGACCATTTGGGTGCCAATGAGGATGTCGGCTTTGTGTTCGGAGAAGTCGCTGATGATGCGCTCGAATTGTGTACGGGTGGTGGCGGTGTCGAGGTCCATGCGGAGGGTGGTGATGCCTTCGAACAGGTGGGCTATTTGTTCTTCCACTTTTTCCGTTCCTGTGCCGATGTCGGTGAACTTGTCTTCCTCGCAGGCGGGGCAGCGTTCGGGGATACGGGTTGTGTAACCGCAGTAGTGACAGGTGAGGGTGGAGGTTTTCTTGTGGAGTGTCAAAGTGACGTCACAATGGGGACATCGGGGCACCCATCCACAGGTTTTGCATTCAATGAAGGAGGAGAAGCCGCGACGGTTTTGGAACAGGATGATTTGTTCCTTGCGTTCGAGGGCTGCTCGCATCACTTCGATGAGTCGGGGGGAAAACACACCCTTCATTTGGCGTTTGCGCTTGGCTTCCTTCGTGTCGACAATTTCGATGGTGGGCAGTTGCATGTCACGGTAACGTTGGGTGAGTTGGACGTAACCGTATTGTCCCTTGTGTGACAAGTGATACACCTCGAAAGATGGGGTGGCGGTACCTAAAAGGGTCTTGGCACCAAACATTTGTGCCAGCATGATAGCGGCATTGCGTGCATGGTAACGGGGGGCAGGTTCTTGCTGTTTGTAACTTTGTTCATGTTCCTCATCGACAATGACCAACCCGAGATTCTGGAAAGGGAGGAAGATGCTGGAGCGCACACCGAGGATGAGTTGGTAGGGTCGTTCGGAGGCTTGCCGTTTATAGACATCAAGTCGTTGGGTGTCGGTAAACTTGGAATGATAGACTCCCATGCGGTCGCCAAAGAAATGGTGGAGACGCTCGGTGATTTGGGTGGTGAGGGCTATTTCGGGCAGGAGGTAGAGCACTTGCTTGCCTTTAGCCAAGTAGTTGTTGATGAGGTGGATGTAAATCTCAGTCTTTCCCGAAGATGTGACCCCGTGAAGAAGGGTGACGTTCTTGGAAAGGAAGGAGGTCTCAATTTCCGCAAAGGCTTTCTCTTGCGCAGGATTGAGCGGGTTGCATGGACAGGCGTAGTGGGGAGTGGCTGTTGCTTTTCCGCTTCGTCGGGTACGGGTCGATTCTTTCAGTGCTGCCTCGTCTTTCGGCTTCATGGCACCAGGCAGGGCAGCCTTCATCACGTCACCGAGAGGACAGATGTAATAGTTGGCAATCCATTGCCAGAAGGCGAATTGCTGCTCGTTCACGACAGGGTGGTCATCGAGTACCTCTATGATGGCTTTGACTTCCACTCCCTCAGGCGTGTTGTTGTGGGTGTTGAGCACTACACCCGTGTAGATTTTGTTCTTGCCGAGGGGCACAACAACTCGACAGCCTCGCATCACTCGGGTTTCCATGTCGGAAGGGACGAGGTATGTGAAGCTGTCGAATGGTATAGGGAGTATGATGTCAGCAAACATCAATTAGAAGAGGTAAGTCAGAGAAATCTGGTGAGTGTTGTTTCTCAGTTTGCCCTTCACGGCTTGACCAGCTGTGTTGAGGAATGTGGTTTCAGCGGTCTTGCCGATGCCGATGTTGTAGTTGTATCCCACGCGTACATGGCTGAGTGCAGTGACACCGCAACCTACGTTCCAAGAGAACTCGGACTTTTTCAGTTCCCAATCGTCGTCAAATCCTTTGTAGTTGGAGAGTCTCCAGTTTCTGTCGCCTACGTTCCAAGAAAATTGGGGACCAGTAGCGACATAGACGCTGGCAATGCTGCTGAGACCGATGGTGTATTTGGCATTGATGGGGAGAGACACATAGTGAAGAGTCTTGTTGGCCTCGTTGCCGTCTTCAACAACACCAATTACCTTGTTGTCGTAGAGCAATGCGATATCGGCACCAAGACCTGCCAATGGGATGGTCACATCAGCAGTGACACCTGCAAAGAAACCTGTGCGGTTCTTTCCGTCAAAATTGCTGCTCATGTTCTTGATACTGAAATTGTCAACATTGAGACCGCCCTTGATACCGAACTTAACTTGTGCCTGAGAAGGCAATGCGAAAATGAGTGCTGCAACGATGACAGCGAGAGTCAAAATGTTCTTTTTCATACCTTTGTAAAAATTTGAGAATGTGTGTAAAAAGATTTTGTTCGCAAAGTAAGCACTTTTTTTTTGAATGAGGAAATATTTCTATAAAAAAGTTTTTGTTTACTATTTCAAAGTTTGCAACTCGTTTGTGAGTAAGACTCATGTTCGGATATGGCGGTATCGTAAAGTCGAGTTGCCAAATCGGACTTTGCAATCGCATTGTCCCCCACTTTTTTGTATTTATCTTTGTTGTTTGTAAATCAGTGTATTACGAGGTTATTAACATTCCTGTTGATAAGTTTTTTGAAAAAAAAGTGTAAAAGTGTGGGGGATTGTGGGGAATAAAACTTATATTTGCACATTGTTTAACGTGCATGGTCAAAAACGACTGAAAATCAGCACCAACAAATTTGAAAGAGAAATGACAAACAGATTCATCGGTGACTACGGAGCCAAGACGGATGCGAAGGGTAGGGTTTTCTTGCCCGCACCGTTTAGAAAGGTGCTCGAAGCGGAGGGCGAAAAGAGCCTTGTGCTTCGTAACGACGTGTTCCAGAAATGTCTGGTGCTCTATCCTGAATCTGTGTGGAATGAACAACTGGATGCGCTGCGTGGACAGGTAAACCAGTGGAACAGCAAGCAACAGATGATGTTGAGGAAGTTTGAGGCTGATGCGGAACCGATTGAGCTGGATGGCAACGGACGATTGCTGATTTCGAAGAGGAAACTGCAATATGCAGGGATTGAGGCAGATGTGCGTTTCTTGGCGATGGTGGACAGAATTGAAATTTGGAGTAAGCAAGCGTTGGATGAGTTGATGGATGATAGTGCAGACCTCGGTGATGAGATGGAAGCGGCGTTTGGAGGACTTGACAGTTGAGAGATTGACCATTGAAAATTGAAACTTGGAGAGGATGGCTGAACAAGAGATGACATATCACGTGCCAGTGTTGCTGAAGGAGAGTGTGGATGGACTGAACATCGGTTCGGGAGGCATTTTTGTGGATGTGACATTTGGCGGTGGAGGACATAGCAGGGAAATCCTGTCGAGGTTGGATGTCAACGGACATCTGTACAGTTTTGATCAGGATGCGGATGCGGAGAAGAATGCGGACGGGTTTGATGAGGAGAGGTTTACGTTTGTGAGAAGCAATTTCCGTTTTCTGAAAAATTTCCTCAAATATCATGGAGTGGAACAAATTGATGGACTGCTGGCTGACTTGGGAGTGAGTTCCCACCACTTTGACGACAGCGAACGAGGTTTTTCTTTCCGTTTTGAAGGGAAACTCGACATGCGGATGAATCAACGTGCAGGCAAAACAGCGGCAGACGTGGTTAACACATACGATGAGAAGCAATTGGCGGATGTTCTTTACTTGTATGGAGAACTGAAGCAGAGCCGAAAGATAGCCTCCGCAATTGTGAAGGCAAGGCAAACGAAGAAAGTGGAGACAATAGGCGATTTCTTGGATATTGTCAAACCATTCTTCAGCAATGAAAGGGGAAAGAAAGAACTGGCGAAGGTGTTCCAGGCGTTGAGGATAGAGGTGAATCATGAGATGGACGCTTTGCGTGACATGTTGAAAGGTGCAACGGAGATGCTGAAGCCCGGGGGAAGATTGGTGGTGATCACGTACCATTCGTTGGAAGACCGCATCGTGAAGAATGTGATGAAGACTGGCAATGCGGAGGGAGAGGAAGACAAGGACTTCTTTGGTAGGGTGAACACTCCGTATCGTTTAGTGAACCGTCAGGTTATCGTTCCGAGCGATGAAGAGATGACGAGAAACCCGCGGAGCAGAAGTGCCAAACTAAGAATTGCTGAAAAAATCTGAATTTCAATATCATTACAGAGGATATCCACGCCCAAGAAAGGCGATAAAGTGAGTTACACATTATTTATTTAATTAAAGGAAAGTTTTTTAGAAGAAGCCCCAACGATTCTATGTCGAGTAAAGAAGAAAAACAGAAAATTGGGTTGGAAGAGTTGAAGATAACTCCTCCAGATGATTTAGGGGCTGGCGATGAACTGAAAACAGAGGAACAGGAAGCAATCGAGGCGATTCGGAAGTTTACCGATGAGGATGGAGATGATATCGGTGAGTTATCGGTTAAATCAATCCTTGGCGGCGATTTTTTGATGAGCAAATTTATGGTCAAGCAGATCATGTTCGTGATGTTTTGTGTACTGCTGATGATTCTTTATACGGGTAACCGTTATGATAGTCAGCAGGATACAATTCTTATTGATAGTCTGCGGGGACGCTTGCAAGAGGTGAAATACAATGTGCTGACCCAGTCAAGCGAACTGATGAATTTGACGCGACAGTCGAACGTGGAGAAGAGCCTTCGCGAAACGCCAGACAGTTTGCTTCACAATTCCATCACGCCTCCTTTTTTGATTAAGAATCATGGTGGAGACACTCAGATGGAAGAGAATGATTTTGAAGAGGTGTTGGTGGATTCACAGGAGCTGGCGGTGCAAGAGAATGAAGACTCAATGGATGAACAGAAGAAGATGGAAACAACAGGGATGGAGAATATGGAAAAGTCGGAAAAACAGAAGCACGGCAGCGATGAACAGGAGGTGAACAAGCAGGCAAGTGAGACGCAAGAGAGTCAGAAAACAGAAAAAACAGACGAACGATGAAATTTGACAAGAAATATATCAATACACGCATTACAGTCATTGTGGTGATTGCGGCGTTGGTGATGATTGCTATTATCGTCCAGGCTGTTTTGACCGCAACGGTGGAGAATAGGAAGTGGAAGAAGGTGGGGGCTGTCAGTGTGAGTGACACGATGCTTCTGAAACCGAATCGCGGCAACATTTTGAGTGCCGATGGGCAGTTGATGGCAAGTAGCCTCCCTGATTATAAGGTGTATGTTGATTTCTTGGCGGGGGTTGAATGGTGGTATGATTCGATAGGGTCGGGCAAGAAGCAGAAGATCTATGACCCGAAGCAATTGGTGGAAAAGGATTCGATGTGGATGGCGAATATGGATTCCATCTGTCGAGGTCTGGAAAATATCTGCCCTAAATATACGGCTGATGAGTATAAGTCACATATGGTGGAAGGTTTGCAAAACCGTAAACGCTACTGGGAGGTGTGTCCGCATACAGTGTTGAACTTTATCCAATATCATCAATTGGCAAAGCTGCCGGTCTTTAGTCTGAAGAACCGCAACAGGAGCGGTATGGTGGCAGAGGAACGCAACAACCGCAACAAGCCCTTTGGCTCGCTGGCTCGACGTACGTTGGGTGAGATGTTTGGTGCCAAGGATTCGGCACGTTCTGGTCTGGAACTGGCTTACGATTCGTTGTTGCGTGGTGAGCCAGGAAAGGTGCATAACAAGAAGGTGCTGTCGAAATATCTTTCCATTGTGGATAAGGAACCAGTGGATGGTTACGATCTTGTGAGCACCATTGATGTGAGCATGCAGGACATTTGCGAGAGTGCGCTCCGTGAGAAACTTCACGAACTGGATGCCTCGATGGGTGTGGTGGTGCTGATGGAGGTGAAGACAGGTGATGTGAAGGCGATTGTAAATTTGATGCGCTATGATGACGGTGAATATTATGAGGCGAGAAACTATGCGTTGGCAGCCTTGATGGAGCCAGGCTCCACGTTTAAGACCGCTTCTATCCTCGTGGCTTTGGACGATGGATACATTAAAACAACCGACTATGTGGAAACAGGAGGCGGTATCTGCAACATGTATGGGGCGATGATGAAAGATCACAACTGGCACAGAGGTGGATATGGAACCATTGATGTGCCGCACGTGTTGATGGTGTCGAGCAACGTGGGTGTGAGCAAGCTCATCGACAAGTACTATCACAATCAGCCCGACAAGTTTGTGGAGGGGCTGCGCCGCGTGGGCATCGGCACTCCGCTGGGCTTACCTTTCGATGGTGCTGCCAACCCCAATATTCGTATGCCTCATAAAGACAGTAAGGGTGGGTATAGAATGTCGGACAACTGGTCGGCTACCGCTTTGGCATGGATGTCTATCGGCTACGAAACACAGATTCCGCCCATCAGCACCGTTACGTTCTACAATGCCATTGCCAACAACGGCAAGATGGTGCGCCCGCGCTTTGCCAAGGGCATCTCGAAAAATGGCGAGATGGTGGAAGAGTTCCCCGTGGAAGTTATTCGTCCGCATATTTGCAAGCAGTCTGCGCTTGATGATATCAGAGGAATCCTTTATCGGGTGGTGAACGACAAGGATGGGCTTGGAAAGAGGGCGGGTAACCCCTACTTCCATGTGAGCGGAAAGACTGGTACTGCACAGGTGGCAACGGGTGGTGGCTATAAGGCTGGACACAACGAGCACTTGGTCAGTTTCTGTGGTTTCTATCCGTCGGAAGACCCGAAATATACCTGTATCGTGGCAATTCGCCATGCTTATTATGTGGCGAGTGGTGGTGGTCAGGCAGGTCCTGTGTTCTCGAAAATAGCACAGCGCATCTATTCGAAGAATGTGACGACAGACATCAACTTGGCGAAAGATTCGACAGCAGTTCATGTGCCTGATGTGAAAAATGGAAATGTTGTTGCGGCTCAATATGTGTTGCATGAATTGGGATTGAAGTCAGAAGGCGGTAAAGGTTATGAATGGGGAATGGCATCAGCAGGCAGCAAGTGTGTTGAATTTCAGCCCGTGAAGGTGAGTGACAACATTGTTCCCAATGTGTTGGGTATGGGTGCGAAAGATGCTGTTTGTGCGCTGAGCAATCGGGGAATGAAAGTGCGGATGAGAGGAAGGGGAAAGGTTGTCGGTCAGAGTGTGTCGAGCGGCAGTAAAGTGGTGAAGGGGCAGACGGTAACCTTGGAACTGAATTAATGATGGAAGGAAAAGGGCGGAGGTAATGACCCTGTGTTTGTTTACTGACAAAGTGTCACTCCTCTCTAAACCTTGAACTCTAAACTTTTAATAATATAGAAAATGATGAAACTGAAGACTCTCGTAAACAGGCTCGATGTCCTTGAGGTCAAGGGCGATATGGAGCGGGACATTTGTGGTGTGCAGATAGATTCTCGCCAAGTGGCTGATGGACATCTTTTCATCGCCGTGAGGGGAACAGTGGCTGATGGACATAACTACATTGACAAAGCGTTGGAGAAAGGTGCTGTAGCCATTCTGTGCGAGACGATTCCTGAGAACGCAGACGAGAAGGTGGCTTATGTGAGGGTGGAAAACACCGAGCAGGTGGTGGGGCAAGTGGCAACTACTTTCTATGGCGCCCCGACGAGCAAGATGAAGTTGGTGGGTGTGACGGGTACAAATGGAAAAACAACTATTGCCACTGTGTTGTATGAAATGTTCCGCTACATGGGACATAAAGTGGGTTTGCTTTCCACGGTGTGCAACTATATTGACGGTGTGGCGATTCCAACGGAACATACGACTCCCGATCCCATTACGCTCAATGCACTCTTGGCGCAAATGGTAGAAGCTGGATGTGAATATGTGTTCATGGAAGTGAGCAGCCATAGTATCGTGCAGAACCGCATCGGAGGTTTGACCTTTGCAGGAGGGTTGTTTACTAATATTACACGCGACCATCTTGACTATCACAAGACTTTTGAAAACTATATCAAGGCAAAGAAACTCTTCTTCGACCGTCTGCCCAAGGAGGCTTTTGCTATCACGAATGTGGACGATAAGAATGGGATGGTGATGGTGCAGAACACTCAAGCGCAGGTAAAGACTTATTCGGTACAGAGTCCAGCTGATTTCAAGGCTAAGATTATTGAGTGCCACTTTGAGGGCATGTATCTCAATATCAATGGGAAAGAGGTGGGTGTGCAGTTTATAGGCAAGTTCAATGTCAGCAACCTCCTGGCGGTGTATGGTGCTGCCATCATGCTGGGTAAGGACGAGCAGGAAGTGCTGGTGGCTTTGAGTGCGATGAAGCCTGTCAATGGACGTTTTGAGGCATTTCGTTCACCTTCTGGTTACACAGCCATTGTCGATTACGCCCATACTCCAGACGCTTTGGAGAACGTGCTGAATGCCATTCATGGTGTGTTGGATGGGAAAGGTGAAGTCATCACCGTTTGTGGAGCGGGTGGCAATCGTGACAAGGGTAAGCGCCCATTGATGGCTCGTGAGGCTGTGAAGCAGAGCGACCGTGTCATCATCACCAGCGATAATCCCCGATTTGAAGAACCACAGGACATCATCAACGATATGCTGGCAGGGTTGGATGAAGAACAAATGAAAAAGGTGATTGCGATTGTTGACCGTCGGCAAGCCATCAAGACAGCCTGTATGATGGCGAAAAGTGGTGATGTGATTCTCGTTGCAGGTAAAGGGCATGAGGACTATCAAGATGTGAAAGGGGTGAAGCACCATTTCGATGATAAGGAGGAGGTGAGGGCGTGTTTTTAGTTTAGGGTTTAATGCTCAGAGTTTAGGGTTTAGTGCTACTTTAATAGATTATGTTATACGACTTATTTAAATATTTGGATGGACTTGACATTCCCGGAGCGGGAATGTTCAGTTACGTGTCTTTCAGGGCTTTGACATCATTGATTCTTTCGTTGATTATATCAATGGTGGCAGGTGAGTATTTCATTAAGTATATGCGCCGAAAGAAGCACATAGAAGAGGCTCGTGATGCTTCCATCGATCCTTATGGCGTGCAGAAGAGGGGTGTTCCTTCAATGGGTGGTGTTGTCATCTTGGCTGCAGTTCTTGTGCCAGCCTTGCTGTTGGGCAAACTGAGCAATGTGTACATGGTTTTGCTGATTGCCACCATCGCATTCTTCGGCCTCATTGGTTTTATAGACGATAAGATAAAACTCGATGGCAACAAGGATGGTCTTTCGCCTCGCTTGAAAATGCTGTCCCAGTTGCTTTTTGGTGTTTGTGTGGGTTTGACTTTGTGGCTCAGCCCTGACGCCGTGGTGCGTGAGAACGTGGAGCGTGAGATTGGTGACAAAGTGGAAGTCTATCACATGAGTGAGTCGAGAAAAAGTACAGTGACGACTGTGCCTTTCGTGAAGAGCAACAACATCGACTATTATGAAGTGTTTGGATTCATTCAAGACGGTAAGGTCAAGCGTGCATGCGGATGGATTCTGTTTGTGTTGGTCACCACTTTCGTTATCGCTGCCGTCAGCAATGGTGCGAATCTGAATGACGGAATGGATGGTATGTGTGCAGGAAACTCTGCTATTATCGGTGTGACATTGGGTATCTTGGCATACGTGAGTGGTCATGTTCAGTTTGCCAGTTACTTGAATGTTATGTATATACCAGGAACGGAGGAGGTGCTGGTGTTTCTTTGTGCCTTTGTGGGCGCGCTGGTCGGTTTCCTCTGGTACAATGCCTATCCGGCAAAAGTATTCATGGGTGATACGGGTAGCCTTGCCATTGGTGGTGTGATAGCAGTTACAGCAATTATCATTCATAAGGAATTGCTGTTGCCCATCATGTGTGGCATCTTCTTGATGGAGAGTGTTTCGGTCATGCTTCAGGTGGCATATGCCAAGAAGGGTAATGCGCGGGGAGAAAAGTGGAGAGTGTTTAAACGGGCTCCGTTCCATGATCACTATCGCCATCGTATGGAGGATGGAGTAAAATACCTTATCAAGCGGCCGCATGGTTTGTTGTTTGAATCGATGATTACGACAAGATTCTGGATTGTTACAATCCTGCTTGCAGCCATCACTATCATTACGTTGAAGATTAGATAGTTTAGAGTTTAGGGTTTGGAGTTCAGAGATAAAAACCATAAATAAGATGAAAAGAATCGTTGTATTAGGAGCGGCAGAAAGCGGTGCAGGTGCTGCTGTGCTTGCAAAAAAGGAAGGTTTTGACGTGTTCGTCAGCGATATGTCAACCATCAAAGATAAATATAAGGAACTGCTAAATAATCATGAGATTGTTTGGGAAGAAGGACATCATACGGAAGAGTTGATTCTTAATGCGGACGAAATCATTAAAAGCCCAGGCATCCCTGAGAATGCGCCAATGATTTTGAGGATTAAGGAAAAAAATATCCCTATTATCTCCGAGATTGAGTTTGCGGGCAGATACACTGATGCCAAGATGATATGCATTACAGGTAGTAACGGCAAGACAACCACAACCTCGCTCATCTACCATATCTTGAAGCATGCGGGCTATAATGTGGGGTTAGCAGGCAATATCGGTAAAAGCCTTGCACTGCAAGTGGCAGAGGAACAGCATGATTACTATGTGATTGAGCTGAGCAGTTTCCAGCTGGACAACATGTATGATTTCAAGGCGGATATTGCCGTGCTGATGAATATCACACCAGACCATCTGGATCGTTACGATTTCAAGATGCAGAATTACGTGGATGCAAAGATGCGTATCATTCAGAATCAGACACCGAAAGATGCATTCGTTTTCTGGAATGACGACCCGATTGTGGCTGCCGAACTGAAGAAATACAACATCAAGGCAAGACTTTGTCCGTTCAGCGAGTTCAAGAGCAACAGTGTGATTGGTTATGTGGATCAAGATGAATATGTGATAGAGGGGCCTACACCTTTCAACATGGAGCAGGAAGAATTGGCGTTGCGCGGGAAACATAATCTTTACAACTCGCTCGCTGCAGGTATCACTGCTGATTTGGCAGGTGTGAGCAATGATCAGATTCGTGAGGGACTGAAAACCTTTGAGGGCGTAGAGCATCGCTTGGAGAAGGCGGGCAGAGTGCGTGGAGTAGAGTTCATCAATGATTCGAAAGCCACCAATGTCAATGCCTGTTGGTATGCACTTGACAGCATGCGGACGCCTGTTGTTCTCATTCTTGGTGGTAAAGATAAGGGAAACGATTATTCGGAGATTTTTGACTTGGTTCGTGAGAAGTGCATTGGACTTGTCTTCCTCGGTGTTGACAACTCGAAACTGCATGCGGCATTTGACAGTTTTGGCATTCCGATTGCCGATGTGAGGAGTATGAAAGATTGTGTGGATGAGTGCTTTAAGATGGCAAAACCTGGAAGCACAGTGTTGCTCAGTCCTTGTTGCGCAAGTTTCGATTTGTTCAAGAACATGGAGGACCGAGGTGAGCAGTTCAAGGAGTGTGTGAAGAACCTGTAAAAGAGACACTCAAATATGGGAAAGTTTGTGAATGCATTGTTCGCAGGTAGCCTTTTCAAGGGCGATAAGGGAGTGTGGATGATATACTTCTTCCTCTGCATGATTTCTTTGGTTGAGGTGTATAGTGCATCGAGCCGCTTGACATTTGAGGGCGGAAATCACTGGGGACCGATGGTCAGTCAGGCGGGGTTCCTGCTATTGGGATTGGTCATCATCCTTTTGGTACATCGCATTCCTTGCAAATGGTTCATGCTGTTCCCTTTCGTTCTGCTTCCTGTCGTCATTTTACTGTTGTTCTACACGGCGGTCTTTGGCGGAGGTAGCACGGTGAATGAAACCAATCGTTGGGTGGAGTTTCTTGGCATCCGCTTTCAGCCTTCAGAGTTGGCGAAGGCTGCCCTCTTGATGACTGCTGCCATGGTGCTTGCCAAGACGCAGACGGAGAAGGAGGAATGGGTACGTGGACGCAAACGTAAGGTGGTGGGCGCCATTAAGGGGCGGCGCTATCTGGCTTTTGCTATTGTAGGCGGTGCGACGTTGCTGGTTTGTGGACTCATCATGATGGACAATATGTCAACGGGATTGATGCTTTTCTTTGTCGTGATTGTGATGATGTTTATTGGACATGTACCTCGCGACTTGATGCTTAAGGGATTGTTGGCCTTGCTGGCAATGGGATTTCTGGTGGGTACGATAGCGGTGGTGACCCCCGAGAAGGTACTCAATGAAACTTCGATGACGAAGCGTTTGGTGACCGTGAAACACCGTGTGATGCGTAAGTTTAATCTCGGTGATAATGATGACAAGAAGAAAGCAAGCAGGAGTGAAACAGAGATTCTGCTTAGCGATGAGAATTCGCAGACAACCTATGCTTCTATTGCGATAGCCAATTCCGATGTGATCGGCTTAGGTCCTGGCAATTCAATTCAGCGTGACTTCTTGCAGCATGCGGAATCGGATTTCATTTATGCCATCATTGTGGAGGAATTGGGCATTGGTGGTGCTCTTTTCGTTGCGCTTCTCTATTTGTCGTTGCTCATCCGAGTGGGGCGAATTGCACAGCGATGTACGAGTTTCTTCCCTGCTTATCTGGTGTTGGGCTTTGGCATCATGATGGTGCTTCAGGCATTTATCAACATGAGTGTGGCGGTAGGCTTAGTGCCTGTGACAGGCCAAACGTTGCCGCTCATCAGCAAGGGAGGAACATCTATCCTCATCACAAGTTTCTACATCGGAGTGATACTGAGTGTGAGCCGTTATGCGGAAAAGAAAGAGGTACAAGCCCCTTTGGTGGAGGCTGTCGCTGACGGGGAGACTAGCGAGTATTATACTGATGGCGCAATGTCTTGAGGTCAAAAGTGAATTTCGAAGATTTTTTTTAAGGGAAATGGCGTGATTTGTGGGCATTTATAGTTGATAATCCGCTGATTATTCTTATCTTTGCCCATTATAATATACCATCTTGTAAGTTTATTTAGGGAAATGGAACAGAATGAGCCTTTGAAAGTGATTATAAGTGGCGGTGGAACGGGAGGACACATCTTTCCGGCTGTGTCGATTGCTAATGCCATTAAGAAGCAGCATCCAGAGGCGGAAATCTTGTTTGTGGGTGCGTTGGGACGTATGGAAATGCAACGTGTGCCGGCAGCGGGATATAAGATTGAGGGACTTCCTGTCCGTGGTTTGGCGCGTCCTCTTTGGAGCCCTAAGAACATCGGTGTGATGATAGATTTCTTGAAGAGCAAGAAGATGGTGAAGCAGATCATTCGCGACTTTAAGCCTCAAGTGGCAGTCGGTGTGGGCGGTTATGCTTCGGCACCAACCTTAAATGCGGCTTATTCAATGGGTGTCCCTTGCTTGATTCAGGAACAGAATTCCTATGCAGGAGTTACCAATAAATCATTGGCTAAGAAAGCAAAGGTCGTTTGTGTGGCATATAGTGGCATGTCGCGCTTCTTTCCTGCTGAAAAGATTATTCTGACTGGTAATCCAGTTCGTCAGAATCTCTTGGAGAACAAGATTTCTAAAGAAGAGGCTCGTAAGAGTTTTGGCTTGTCTCCTGATAAAAAGACTGTGTTGATTGTAGGAGGAAGTTTAGGAGCCAGAACCATGAATGAGAGTGTGCTTGCTCATTTGGAAGATATTCGCAATAGCGATGTTCAGTTCATCTGGCAGACGGGTAAGTATTACAGTCAGCAGATTGCCGAAGAGCTTGTGAAAGTGGAGCCTGTTGAGGATTTGAAGGTTTTGGACTTTATCAGTAGCATGGACAATGCATATACTGCTGCTGACATCGTGGTGAGTCGTGCGGGGGCAAGTTCCATCTCGGAGTTGTGTTTGCTGGGCAAACCGTGCATCTTGGTGCCTTCTCCCAATGTGGCAGAAGACCACCAAACGAAGAATGCACAGGCACTTTCGAACAGGGGAGCTGCCATTCTTGTGAAGGATAAGGATGCCAAGACGGAACTGATTGACATAACGCTCAAGACGGTGGTGGATGATTTGAAACTGGAATCGCTGAGCAATAACATAAAGGCGCTGGCTTTGTACAATTCTGCTGATATGATAGCGGAAGAGGTGTATAAGTTAGCTGTTGAATATAAAAAACAAAGAAACTGATGCAGACGAAAGAGATAAAATCTGTCTATTTTGTAGGTGCTGGCGGTATTGGCATGAGTGCACTGGTTCGTTATTTCCTGACGAAAGGTTATAACGTGGGTGGCTATGACAAGACACCAAGTGAGTTGACAGAGAAACTGATAGAAGAGGGAGCTAAAATTCACTACGAAGAGAATGTTGAAGACATTGATTCTTGTTTCAAGCAGAAGGACAGTACATTGATTGTTTACACTCCTGCGATTCCTGCCGAACACAAGGAAATGGTTTATTTCCGCGAGAGAGGCTTTGAAATTCAGAAACGTGCACAAGTGCTTGGATTCTTGACTCAATCCCATAAGGGACTGTGTGTGGCAGGTACCCACGGTAAGACGACTACTTCGACAATGGCTGCACATCTCTTGCATCAAAGTAAAGTGGATTGCAATGCGTTCCTTGGCGGCATTTCGAAGAACTATGGAACGAACTATATTCTCAGTGATAGTGACTATGTGGTGATTGAGGCGGATGAGTTCGACCGCTCATTCCATTGGTTACGTCCTTACATGACGGTCATCACGGCAACAGACCCCGACCATTTGGACATCTACGGGACGAAAGAAGCCTATTTGGAGAGTTTCCGCCATTATACAACGCTCATTCAGCCAGGCGGTGCATTGATTATCCATAAGGGATTGGAAATGAAACCGGATGTACAGGAGGGCGTGAGGGTGTATGAATATGCACGTGAGGAAGGTGATTTCCATGCCGAAAACATTCGCATCGGTGGTGGTGAGATTGTGTTTGATTTTGTACATCCAGGTGGGGTGGTGAAAGACATACAACTTGGAGTGCCTGTTAGCATTAATATCGAAAACGGTATTGCGGCGATGGCTTTGGCAATCCTGAATGGCGTGAGTGAGGAGGATTTGCGCAAGGGCATGAAGAGTTTTGGAGGAGTTGACCGCCGCTTCGACTTCAAGGTGAAGACTGACAAGATGGTGTTCCTCAGTGATTATGCCCATCATCCAAACGAGATAGAGCAGAGCGTGAAATCTGTGAGGGAGTTGTACAAAGACAAGAAGATTGCTGCAATTTTCCAGCCGCATCTCTACACGCGTACTCGTGATTTCTACAAGGAGTTTGCTTCTGCATTGTCTCTCCTCGACTGCGTATATCTCTGTGACATCTATCCAGCGCGTGAGTTGCCGATTGAAGGTGTGACAAGCAAACTTATCTACGACAATCTGCGTTCGGGCATTGAAAAGCACCTCATTCATAAGGAGGACATTCTCGATGTGGCTCGGAGCAGGAATTTCGATGTGCTGATGTCGTTGGGTGCGGGTGATATAGAGAATTATGTTCCTCAGATAACGAAGATACTTTCGGAATAGAGAAATAGTATCCGAGAAAAAGATTTGATATAAAAGGGAAAAGTCATGAAGATGTCCAAACTCGTCAAGTTTACGTTGGTGTCATTGCTCACGCTTGGGTTGATGGCATACGTGATTTATGCCGTGTTCTTCTTGTCAGGTCCTGACGAGGAGGAACGGTGCTCGGCAGTGGAGCTGGTGGTGGAAAAGGATGACGAGGCCTCCATGTTTGTGGATGAGAAGGACATCGAAACGATTTTGAAGAATGCTAATATGTATCCTAAGGGTATGCTGATGAGGAATGTAGATACAGAGAAAATAGAGGAGGTCATTAAGAAGAATGAGTTCATTTCGAAGGTTGAGTGTTACAAATCAGCCAATGGAAAACTCTGTATCAGTGCTGAGCAGCGCGTTCCTGTCATCTTTGTGATTCCCGATGGAAAAGATGGTTACTTTGTCGATGCGCAAGGTAATATCATCCCGAACAGAAATAGCGCGACTAATCTGGTGGTGGCTTCGGGCAATATCGATGAGAAATATGCAAGTAAGGAGTTGGCAGAGTTTGGCAAATTCTTACAAATGGATGATTTCTGGAATAACCAGATAGAGCAGATATATGTGACGAAAAACAGGAAGGGGAAACGTGTGGTGGAATTAGTGCCGCGAGTGGGCGACCAAATCGTCTATTTAGGTGTATTGGACGACTATGAGAAGAAACTCCGCAAACTTCGTAAGTTCTATGACCGGGCTATCGGTACAGTAGGCTGGAAGAAGTATGCGCAAGTGAATCTTGAGTATGACAACCAAATTATTTGTACGAAACGAAAATGATGTGATTCGTCAGAGAAAATGGAAAGAAACCCCAATAGAGATAGATAAAAGAAAGATAACCTCAAAGAGTTTAACATGATATGACAAATTCTGACAAAGATTTCGTTGTTGCCGTCGAACTTGGTTCTTCCAAGATTTCGGGCATAGCCGGTAAGAAGAAAGATGGAACGATGCAGATTCTCGCATACGCAGAGGAGAAAACGGCGGGATGCGTGAAGAGGGGTGTCGTTTATAACATAGAGAAAACTTATCAAAGTATCAATACAATCATATCGAAGTTGGAGGCTGTGCTGAAGACAAAAATAACCCGTGCCTATGTGGGGTTGGGAGGTCAGTCAGTGCGCTCCTACAAGTGTATGATCAGACGTAACCTTTTGACTCAAAGTTACATTACGAACGAGGCTATTGATGCGATTCGCCAAGAGAGTTATGAAATTCCTTTCAATGATTATGAGGTGTTGGAGAACTATCCCCAGGAGTATGTGGTTGATTCGAGTGTGATAGCCGACCCTGTGGGTGTGATGGGAACAAACATAGAGGGTGAGTTCTTGGATGTGATTGCCAAGAATAACCTTCGTGCCAATATTGATACGGTGTTTGCTAATGCTGGTGTGGATATTGTAGAAGGGCTGATTTCTCCGCTTCAGTTGGCGAATAATGTGCTGACCGATGCGGAAAAGCGTTCAGGATGTGCACTGGTCGATTTGGGAGCAGATACAACGACTCTGGTGGTTTATAAGAACAATATCGTTCGCTATCTTGTGACAATTCCACTGGGATGCAACAACATCAACAAGGACCTTTCTACACTGCCCATTGATGATGCAGAGACGGAAGATGTCAAGTTGAAGTATGGTGATGCTTGCCAAGAGTTTGAGTCTTCTGAGGAATCGGAACCTCAATATTATACAACTTCGGATGGCCGTCAAATTGATGTCGCCACCATCAGGAATGTGATTGAAGCACGTATGGGCGAAATCATTGCAAATGTAAGCAACCAGATTGTCAATTCTGATTACAGCGGTAAATTGCTGGCAGGTCTTGTCATTACAGGTGGCGGCAGCAGCATGAAGAATATCGTCAAGGCATTCACGAAGAGCACGAAGATAGATAAGGTGCGCATAGCCACCAAGGTCAATCAGATGGTTGTCAAGACCTCGAATGCTTCAAACATTTCTCTGGAGAGTGCAGGAACGACTACAATCGTGTCTCTTCTCCTTGCAGGCACCGTTCCATGTGGAGGCGAGGATATAGGGCGTGCTCCTGACATGTTTGACCAGCAAATGAAGGAGGAGGAACGCCGTAAACGTGCGGAAGAGGCTGAAGCAGCAGCCAAAGCGGAAGAACAGGATGCGACAGCTTTTGATGCCATCAAGTCAGAAATTCGTTCTGCAATCGACAAAGTGAAGAAACAGGATGATGAAGTGAAGAAGTATGGTAGCGACAAGAAGGTTCGTCAGCGGGCAAAAGACCTTTCCCTCACGATTCTTGACGCAACTATCGGCGAGAAATATGAGAAGGCCTTCAAGGCTTTGGAAGGTAAAGACAAGTTTAAGCAGAGTCTCAGAGAAGGCGCTGAATTGGCTGAAATCCTAAAGAGGACTGTGGATGAACTGACAGATCATGTGAATAGTGCAACCAAAGAGAATAGTGCGTGGGGACGTTTCAAGCGTACACTCACCGATTTGGTTAGCGATGACGATAATAACTAAGTAAAAGCTCGAATAAAATATGGCAGAGAACGAAGATATTGGTGTATTCAACTTTGCGAAAGGCGCCACAAGCATTATCAAGGTGATTGGCGTTGGCGGCGGTGGTAGTAATGCTGTCAACCACATGTATAATGAGGGCATCCACGATGTCACATTTGTAGTATGTAACACTGACAACAAGGCTCTTCAAGACTCTCCTGTGCCAGAGAAGATACAGTTGGGTAGCGAGGGGCTTGGAGCAGGTAACCGTCCAGACAAGGCTCGTAAGGCGACAGAAGAGTCTATTGAGGCCATCAAGAGTATGCTCTCTGATGGTACGAAGATGGCATTCATTACCGCTGGTATGGGTGGTGGTACTGGTACAGGTGCGGCTCCTCTCATTGCCAAGACGGCAAAGGACATGGGCATCCTCACCGTTGGTATCGTGACCATCCCGTTCCGTTGGGAAGGTAACAAGAAGATTGACCAGGCACTTGACGGTGTGGAGGAAATGAACAAGAATGTTGATGCGCTTTTGGTCATCAACAACGAGCGTCTGCGCGAGATCTATCAGGATTTCACCGTCATCAAGGCATTTGCCAAGGCTGATGACACGCTTTGCAATGCGGCACGTTCCATCGCTGAAATCATCACCATGCACGGCATCATCAACCTGGACTTCAACGATGTCAGCACAGTGCTGAAAGACGGAGGTGTTGCCATCATGAGCACTGGTTATGGTTCAGGCGAGAACCGTGTCACGAAGGGCATCAATGATGCGCTCAACTCTCCATTGCTCAATAACAACGACATCTATCGTGCCACCAAGATACTCTTGCGTCTTTCCGTGCCTGATGAGGCTGGTGAAGGTAATAGCGCCTTGATGATGGACGAAATGAATGAAGTGCATGAGTTCATGGCAAAGGTGAAGCGTGAGGACGTCGAAACCAAGTGGGGACTTTCAGTTGACCCGTCGTTGACCGATCAGGTGAAGATTACCATCCTTGCCACAGGTTTTGGTGTCGAGGATATTGATTCAGATGAACTCAACAACCGTCTGTTGGCACGTGACAAGGAACAGCAACAACGTGATGCAGAAAAGGCGGAGCAGGAGGCAGAGCGTGCGCATCGTCGTGAAACCATCTATGGTCCCGACAAGAATCACAGCACCATCCGTCGCCCGCTCTACAGTTACATCTTCAAGGAAGAAGACCTTGACAACGAAGATGTCATCAGTATGGTGGAAACATCGCCTACTTACAAGCGTTCGAAAGAGACGCTGCGCCAACTCACAGACATGGGCACCAACAAGTCAAATGTGATAGAGCCTGGTGCCACAATCATGTTTTAGTTAACGTGAGTTTGATACATATCATTCGACCACGGCGTAATCGGTCAATCCGATTACGCCGTGGTCGATTTTTTATACATTAGATAAAAAAAGATGTGCCGACTCGGTTAGAATCACTTCTTTTTGGTCGGCACGAGAATATATGTAAGAATTGAATGAAATGTCGTGTGGTTTACAATTTGACGATTTGCCATATTACAATTTACCATTGGCTATCGTAGTGTTCCCAAACAATCCGCATGGAAATTGTAAATGGTAAATTGTCAAATTGTAAATGTCCTTATGCATCGATATTTGCGTAGGTAGCGTTCTTCTCGATGAACTCGCGACGTGGACCCACATCCTCGCCCATGAGCATGGAGAAGGTGTAGTCAGCCTCGGCTGCATCATCGATGGTCACCTGCTTGAGGAGGCGCGTTTCAGGGTTCATGGTGGTCTCCCAAAGTTGTTCTGGGTTCATCTCACCAAGACCTTTGTATCGCTGCACCTTGATCTTGTCCTCAGAACCTTCGCCATAGGTGTCAATGAAACGCTGGAGGGCAGACTCGTCGTAGCAGTATTCGCTAATCTTACCCTTTGTACACTTGTAGAGTGGGGGGGTGGCGATGTAGAGGCGACCGTCGCGGATCAGTTGTGGCAGGAAGCGGAAGAAGAGCGTCATCAGAAGGGTGTCGATGTGAGAACCATCGACATCGGCATCGGTCATGATGATGGTCTTGTAGTATCGCAACTTGTCATAGTTCGCTTCCTTCTGGTCTTCGGGGTTCAGTCCGAACTTCACGCCCAATGCCTGGAAGATGTTGTTCACCTCCTCATGTTCGAATGCCTGATGCCATTTCACGCGCTCCACGTTGAAAATCTTACCTCTGATGGGCAGGATGGCTTGGAAGTGACGGTCGCGTCCCTGTTTGGCAGAACCGCCTGCCGAATCACCCTCGACGATGAACATCTCGCAGTTGGCAGCATCCTTGTCGGAACAGTCAGCTAGTTTGCCAGGCAGACCACCACCTGTCATCGGGTTCTTGCGCTGCACCTTTTCGCGGGCAGTACGGGCTGCCACACGTGCTTCGGCGGCAAGCACCACCTTGTCGATGATCATCTTTGCCTCCTTGGGGTGCTCCTCCAGATAGTAGGTCAAAGCCTCGCCTACAGCCTGCTGCACAGCACCTGCCACCTCACTGTTACCCAGTTTCGTCTTGGTCTGTCCCTCAAACTGTGGTTCAGCCACCTTCACGCTAATGACGGCTGTCAAGCCCTCACGGAAGTCCTCACCGCTGATCTCTATCTTCTGTTTCTCCAGTTTCTCCGTAATCTTGTTGTCATCGGCATATTTCTTCAGCACACGGGTCAATGCCGTGCGGAAACCCTGCAAGTGCGTACCACCCTCGATGGTGTTGATATTGTTGACGTAAGAGTGGATATTCTCGTTGTAAGAGGTGTTATACATGATAGCCACCTCGATAGGTGTGTTCTGCTTCTCCGTGTTCAGATAAATCACATCGTCGAACAGGCACACACGGGTAGAGTCGATGTAACGAACGAAATCTTTCAGACCGCCTTCGCTGTAGAACACCTCCTGACGCACACCTTCAATGCCCACCTCTGCATTCTTGTCCAGACGCATATCGGTCAGCGTGATCTTGATGCCGGCATTCAGGTAGGCAAGTTCGCGCATACGGTTAGCCAGGATGTCATACTTATAGGTCGTGGTGATGAAGATGGTCTTGTCGGGCCAGAACTGCTGACGAGTGCCTCGCAGTTCCGTTTCGCCCACCACCTTCACGTCGTACAGTGGTTTTCCCTTCTCATACTCCTGCTGGTAAATCTTGCCATCGCGGAACACTTGTGAGGTCATGTGTGTGGAAAGTGCGTTCACGCAACTCACGCCCACGCCGTGCAGACCGCCCGACACCTTGTAGGAACCCTTGTCGAACTTACCACCGGCATGCAGCACGGTCATGACCACTTCAAGGGCACTGCGGTGCTCCTTCTCGTGCATATCGACAGGAATACCACGTCCGTTGTCCTGTACAGTGATGGAATTGTCTTCGTTGATTGTCACTTCGATGTGCGTGCAGAACCCTGCCAACGCCTCATCGATAGAGTTGTCGACGGTCTCGTAAACGAGATGGTGAAGTCCCTTCTCGCTGATGTCGCCGATGTACATGGCGGGGCGTTTTCTTACTGCCTCCAAGCCTTCAAGGACTTGAATGTTGCTGGCGGAATAGTTCGCCCCGTTCATCTGTGTTTCATCCATTTTCTTGCAGTTCTTTTGTATTCTCTTTTTACGTTACAAAGTTACGAATTTCTCCTGACATGGCGAAACAAAAAGTGGAAAACTTTCCCTTTTAGGGAAAAATAGTTTGAAACTCTGTTTTTCACGCCCGAGGGCTACACTTTGCCGTCCCCGAGGGCACGATTCATCGCACCCCTCGGGTGCGCTCTTTCGGGAAAGAGAAAAGGGGAGAAGACTCTATTGAATCTTCTCCCCTTTCGTATTCTCTAATGAATAATTTTGCTATGCGGTCTTAAGCAAGTTTCGCGATCAGCTTGGCTGTGTTGGACTTGAGGTTGGCAGCCTTCTTCCAGTGGATGATGTTCTGCTTGGCCAACTTGTCCAGCATCTTCTGGAGTTTTGGGAACATTTCCTGTGCAGTTGCCTTGTCCTTCTCGTTGCGGATGTCGCGGAGGTAGTTACGCATTGTCTTTGCGTAGTAGCGGTTGTGGAGTCTGCGCTTCTCGTTCTGGCGGATGCGCTTCAGACATGACTTGTGATGTGCCATTTGTTTAGTTGTTTTGGGGTTGTTTGTAATTGTTTTGAAATTCGCCCAGCGCGTGGGCTGGTGGAGTCCGATGTGGTATGGCGCTGTGACCTCGCACCCATCTCCATGATTTGACTGTCCCAATGGCGAGACATAAAAAACGCCCAGCGTGTGGGCTGGTAGCCCGTAGGAGAGTCGAACTCCTCTTTAGAGAATGAAAATCTCTCGTCCTAGCCGATAGACGAACGGGCCAACCTGAAGCAACTTTTTCAAATTGCGAGTGCAAAGGTAGTACAAATTTTAGACACTACAAAATAAAACAAGACTTTTTTTTATTTTTAGTGTTAAAATGCCGCCTATCTTATCCAACGGTACGACTTTTTCCGTGACTGCCAAAACTTTTCGTCACTTTTTTCACGTCCTCCTACAAAAAAACTCCTAACTCCTAACTCCTAACTCCTAATTTTTTCTTATTTTTGCGCTCGGTTTTATGCAGGAAACACTTCGGGGCATCGTGTTGCGTACGGTGAGGTATGGCGACACATCATTGATTGTCGACCTCTTCACTGAGAGCCATGGGCGCATGTCGTTCATGGCATCTACTTTGCGTGCCAAACGCTCTGTGCGCAGCGTGTCCTTCTGGCAGCCTCTGTCTATGGTGGAGTTCAGTGCCGAGTTACTTCCGAATGGCGGAAAACTTCCTCGTCCTTCCGACGTGCGTACCTATTATAATTATATAGACCTCCCTTTCTCGCCCATCAAATCGACGTTGGCTCTTTTTCTTGCAGAGTTCCTTTCAGCAGCCCTGCGAGAAGAAAAGGAGAATACACCTCTTTATCGTTACATCGAATCTTCCCTTCAGTGGCTCGACTTGGCTGATTCTCCTGCCTCAATAGCCAATTTCCACCTCGCCTTCCTCATGCACCTCAGTCGATTCATCGGGATTTACCCTAACCTTGACGTTAGCGGTAACCTTAACCCTAACCCTAACCTTAACCTTAACCCTAACCCTCCACTCTCAGCTGTCAACTCTCCACTGTCAACTGTCCACTTTCAACTGTCCACTCTCCACTCTCCACTCTCAACTCTCAACTCTCAACTATATTTCGATCTTTTGGCGGGTACTTATTGTGACCGTCAGCCTTCCCATGCTCATTTTTTGCGAAATGAGGAGGCGCGAGTGCTCCCTGTGCTTTTCCGCATGAACTATCCCACCATGCACCTCTTCCGTCTCTCCCGTCGGGAACGGCAGCGCATCCTTCACGTGCTCAACGAGTATTATCGTCTGCATGTTCCTGGCTTCCCTGAACTGAAGTCTTTGGAGATTCTTCAGGAACTATTTTCGTAAGGTCTTTGAGTTTGTCTTGCGGTGTGTTCACTCTCTTGTAGGTCAGCGGCGGACAGTTCTGGTAGGTTTTGAAGTTGCGGTAGAAAGAGGCAAGAGAGGAAAATCCAGAACGGAAAGCGACCTCGTTGGTGGACATTTCGGGGGTGTCCTTCATCAACTGAGTGGCGTAGTTCACGCGCAACCGATTGATATACTCAGAGAACGACATGCCCATTCTGACGTTGATGGCTTGGTAGATGTAATCGCGGTTCGTGCGTAGCAACTTTGCGATGTCGTTGATTTTCAAGTCCTGTTGCAGGAAGAGACGTTCCGTTTCTATGGTCTCTGCGATGTTCCTTTTGGATTTTCCGATGTTGTATCTCCTTTCTTCTTTAGGAGTGGAGGCTCCCGTGTAGGCTGAAGGTGTGACGTCACAGGCAGTTTCCAGTATCAGGCGGTTGATGGTGAAGTCCTGCTTGTGCCCGGCATAGCCCAGCAGGAAGAGCAGGGTGGAGAAAGTCACCGAAGGGATGGCTACGAGCCACGGGGCAGTATCGAAATACTCCTTGCCAAAGATGTTGGCGGTGAAGCTGATGATGCAAGCCACGATGAACAGCACCAGGATGGTCTTTGTCATATGCATCTTGCGGAACTCCGTGTCGGCATAGTTCGACTCCACCATTTTGTCAAAGCGCTTGATTTTCTGGATGCCCTTCATCAAAATGAGTGGAATCTGAAGGGCGAAGATGATTTTGACGCAGATGTGTGTGATGGCTTGTGCCCATCAGATAGTTGCTTATGAGTATTGGTTCAATGACCAGCCACACAAGCGTGTGGAGGTAGATGCAGCCAATGTTGTGACGATTGAAGAAGAAATCAGCATTGAGGGTGTTGAACCAGAAACGGTACTCGCCAACTATGAATTTGATGCAGAAAACAAACAGGTAATCTTTACTCACGATGTGCTGTTTAGTTTCCTCGCTTTCAATAACGCAGGTGTAAGCACTGAGGCAGTTACCGAAATCATTAAAGACCACAAGAGTGCAATGGATATTCCGTTCACAAAACTCTCGCTCGAAAAGGAGAATGAGGTGGAAGCCCCTGTGGGCAATCAGATTCAAGGTTATGAATTCAATTGCCAAGTGGAGGACAAGGTCTATTGGTTTGTGAAGGCTGAGAGTCAGCATATCGATTTCTATGATGCAGCGGGCAATTTGCTAACACCCGAGAAAGAAATGGTTGGTGATGAACAAGCCCTTGTTGTCACGGCTCCAACCTCAACCGTCTATGTGCTGACTTATGGCGCTGAAGGAGAGAATGCAAAGGATGTTATCAAGGTGCGCAGCAAGGCTGAAAGTCTGGATGGCTTGGCAGAAGGCTACTACATCGTGAACCGTCGCAAGGTCTTCATCAGAAGAAGATAAGCCTCTCTCATGAAAACAAAAAAGATGTTCACCACTTGGTTTCACACCATCTGGTGAACATTTTTTTAGGGCAGTGCACAACTTTCGTAAGTCATGAAAAATTTAACCCAAATGGGTCATTAAGAAACAAATTACCATAATTAAAATAATTTTATCCACAAATTATCATAATTATAGAAATTAGTGGGTGAAATTATGATAATTTAAGTTTCGGAAGTTCCAAACGCTTCATTTTCAACAACGAATAAAACGAATCATTCTAATTTACCATGCGGCGAGAAGATGTATATCCCTAATGCCGCAAGCGGCTACGAATGGAATCGAATGGCTACACTCAGCATTCGTTTTTATTCGTTGCACCTTAGGTGCATTGTGCATTGTATAAATTCGTCATATTCGGAATATTGGCTACGCCGAGCTAAAGGTTCGTTGTTGAAGAAAGCATCCGAAACTTC